>Ga0268261_10000247_pt1 | contig 32908 bp, 26 predicted proteins | sample TergutNc150P1_FD_190353 | JGI IMG/M metagenome (GOLD analysis project Ga0268261, IMG submission 190353) | Nasutitermes corniger P1 segment gut microbial community from laboratory colony in Florida, USA - Nc150 P1 (SPAdes) (version 2) | ecosystem: Host-associated > Arthropoda: Insects >... | reverse complement strand
TAACCGCTCTTGCTATAATTAAAAGTAAACACTTGACAAAGGATGGATGAAAAATGACACTAGAGGACAAGCGACAAGCGACAAGCGACAAGCGACAAGCGACAAGCGACAAGCGACAAGCGACAAGCGACAAGCGACAAGCGACAAGCGACAAGCGACAATGAAGCTAGAGGACTAAGAGAAAATAGACAATTCAACGACAGTGTGAAAGCTAACACTGCTTTTTTGCATAGCTTGAAGGAAAAACTCCCTGAATTTTTCACAGCCGATAAGTTTAATGACAACGGCGAAGTGATAGAGCAGGGATTTTTTGATTGGCAAAAATTCAAGAATAATCTGGAAGAAAACAGCATTTCCACTGAGCTAACCAGCGGGTATCAGCTGGATTTTATCGGCAAAAACTACGCCAAAAAGCAGGCAGGCGAGCGACCTACGACTGTCATTGTGCCCGATAAAGACCACAACGAAAAAGAAGAAAACAAGAACAGCAAAAATCTCTTTTTCACTGGCGACAATCTGGAAGTTCTGCGCCATTTGCAGAGTGCTTATGCCAATTCTGTTGATTTTATTTATATCGATCCTCCCTACAACACCGGGAGCGACGGCTTTGTCTACCCTGATAAGTTTGAGTTTGGCGATGAAGAACTCAAAAATATGTTCGGCATGAACGAAGAAGAACTGCAACGCCTGAAAAGCATCCAAGGCAAAGCCACGCATTCGGCATGGCTGACCTTTATGTATCCGCGACTTTATTTGGCCAAGAAACTGCTCAAGGATAGTGGCGTGATTTTTGTTTCGATTGATGATAACGAGCAGGCGAATTTGAAGTTGTTGATGGATGATGTTTTTGGGGAAGGGAGTTTTGTTGACCAAATTATCTGGAAAGGTAAAGGTGGTGGTCAAGATTCAACGAACTTTGTTCCTGTTTATGAAAGTATCTTTGTATTCGCTAAAAACATTGCTTCTTTTGAATTAGGTGTTGATTATATTGAAGAAGATGAAAGTGATTATAGATATTTTGATGAAAAATTTGGATTAAAATACAAAAGGCAACTGGCAAGGAAATGGGGTTCTAATGCAAGACGCGAAGACAGACCAAATCTATATTTCCCTGTAATCGCACCTGATGGTAGCGAAGTTTACCCCCACCTGCCAGACGGCACGGATGGCAGTTGGAGACATAATCAATTACGTCTCCAACTGGAAATTGAAAACGGAGAATTTGAGTTTGTCAAAGAAAAGAAGACGGATGAATGGATTTTGTATCAAAAGATGTTTGCATCAAAGGATGGAAAAAAATCCAAAAAGTTCACGAACTTAATTGATGATATCTCATCAGGTACTGGTACCACCTATGTTCAAAAGATTTTTGATGGTTTGAAAACATTTGACTATCCGAAACCTGTTGAGTTGATTAAGAGATTTATTAAAATGATTGATGATGATGAACTAATTATTTTAGATTTTTTTGCTGGATCAGGAACGACTGCGGATGCTGTTATGCAATTAAATCAGGAAGATAACGGAAACCGTCAATATATTATGGTGCAATTACCTGAGCCAACGAAGATAGACAGCCCTGCTCGCAAAGCTGGTTTTTCAACTATTGATGAAATCTCCAGAGAACGTATTAAGCGTGCTGCTGAAAAGATAGGAGATAATTCAGGTTTTAAACATTTCCGAATGGTTGAGCCTACAATGAAAGCATTGGAACAAATTAATTATGAAGAAGATATGCAGTTGGATATCTTCGAGAATATGATTAGTTTGTTCTCTAGTGAATATATCGGAGTTCAAGGAAATGCTGATGGCTTTGATACTTTACTTCAGACTTATATGACAGGTGATAATTACAAGTTCGATGCCAAAGTTGAAATGCGTGAGTTTGACGGTATTAAGTTACCTTATGTCAACGACACAAGAATATATATTGTTGCTGAACATTGGAAATCAAGTTATACCAAAGCTCTAGTAAATGAAATTGGTACAAACCAAATCAAAGTTCAAACGATTGTTGTTTATGGCTACACAATGGATATGGAAAGTTTGCGAGAACTTGAAATTGCTTTAAGTCAGTTAGAAACCAAAGTCAATCTGCAAGTGAGGTATTGATAATGGTAAAGAAAGTCAGCTCTGTTAGTGAATACCTAACATATATTAACGAACAAGAGAGCGATTTTTATTTTAGAGGCGAAAAAGAAGAATATGAACATTTGATAGCTTCTGGATTTCGAGATAAATTCAAAGATATCGATATCAATGAAATGTTTAAGGAGTATAAAAAACAAGTTGAGCCAACTCTTTCAATGGATGAAAGAAAGGTGTTATTGGCACACGCACAGCACCATGAATTACCTACTAATTTATTGGATATTACTCTTAATCCGTTAGTAGCATTGTATTTTGCTTGTGAAGGTAGTCTAGCTAAAAAGGGTGTCGTACATTTATTTAGAAAAGATAGATTTATTGATTTAACCGGTTCGTTAGAAGAACTACACTCTGGCAATTCTATTGAGTTCTTTTTCAAAGAATTAAGTAGTGGTAAGTATGAATTATCTAATTCTTTCTACGAAACAGCACTTTTGATTAACCAGTTTCATAAAAAGGATTGGTATCAAAATTCAGGGAAAATAGCGGAGTCAGTAGCAGAAATCATTGCTTATATAAAAGGATTGCCTACAGGGATAAAAGCTGAATATAAGCTTATCAGTAAAAGGTTTCAAGCAAAATCCAATTTTACTGATGAAGATATAAATTTATTCATCTCTAGTTTGAATGAATTTGAGAGAAAGTATCTGGATTTGTTTTGCAAATCAATAACATACTCAAAAAATCCATCAGAATGGGATGTGTCATTCAATTCTGTAATGGAAAAGAATTCTGTTGGAGAAAGCTACTTGTCATTTCTTATCATGATTGCGATGTGTTTTGATAATCTGGAGCATTTCCCAGCAAGTGTTCCTTTTCTGTACCATCCAAAACAATCTTTTGCACGTGGAGAAAATCAGAGTAGTTTGTTTATTTATCAACTGTACTCTGATAGACGATATATTCCCACTAAAAAGCAATCTTTCAAAGAAAAAAGAGTAATCCAAAGAATTATTTCAGATAAGAAAGTGATTATTGAGAACAAGGAAAGCATATTAAGAGAGCTAGATAGATACAATATCAACAAAAAGACAATTTTTGGAGATTACGATAATCTAGCGAAATATTTGAAAGAAAAAGTAGGATATGAAAATGAAAATATTACTCGAAGAACTACCCCACCAACTAGACGCTATAAACGAGATAGACAAGGCATTTCATGGGCTAGACGAGCAAACCAAAGACCCCAATAAAAACTACGCCTTTGCCAATCCCATCATCAAAGGTCGAGGGCTAGACAGTGCCAATATCGACATTAAAATGGAAACAGGTACAGGAAAAACTTATGTTGGCGTGCGTGCTATGTATGAACTTCATCAAAAATACGGCTTGTTCAAGTTCATCATTGTCGTGCCATCGCCTGCGATTAAAGAAGGCTGGAAGAATTTTATCATTGCCGATTATGCCAAACAGCATTTTTCTCAATACTACGAAAATGTACAAATCAATCTGAATGTGATTAATGCTGGAGATTTCAAAGCCAAAAAGGGCAGAAACAATATGCCAGCACATTTGTGTGATTTTATTGAAGGTAGTAGGCTGAACAATAATACGATTGAAGTCCTACTTATCAATGCGGGAATGTTGTCCTCTAGTTCAATGACCAAAGAATATGACCAGACCTTGCTTTCAGGTTGGACCAAACCGATTGATGCTTTGCAAGCGACAAGACCAATTGTCCTGATAGATGAACCGCACCGTTTTCCTAGAGAGAAGGCGAATTATAAGTCTATTAAAAGTTTAAATGCTCAAATGATTGTACGACTTGGTGCAACTTTCCCTGATGTAAAAATCGGCAGTGGCAGAAAAGCACAGCTGGTAAAAGATTATTATCGCAAGCAACCGCAATACAATCTGAACGCAGTCAATTCTTTTAACGACGGCTTAGTCAAAGCGATTGATATTTATTATCCCAACATCTCAGAAAGCCAAGCAAAAGATACATGGACAGTTGACAATTTTTTAGGAAGTGGGAAAGACCAAGAATTAATCTTACGAAATGGATCTACAAGATATTCATATAGAGTTGGCGATGATATTGGCTTTGATGGAAGTATTACCTATGCTGGTTCAAAGAAATTATCGAATGAGTTAGAGCTGGAAAAAGGAATGACCTTGCTTGCTGCGACTATGACTAATTCCTATCAGGAAATGATTATTCGCGATGCCATTGACAAGCACTTTGAAGCGGAAGTCTATAATTTCATGCGTGAAAATGACCATCAAGCAAAAGTGAAAACTCTGTCCTTATTCTTCATTGACAGTATTGCTTCCTATCGTGAGGAAGACGGTTGGCTTAAAAGTATTTTTGAGCGTTTGTTGGCTAATAAACTACGCTCCTTGATTAACGAGTTTTCTTTGAAAAGATTACCAAGAGAAAAGGAATATCTGGACTTTTTGCGTGCCACTCAAAAGAATTTGACGACTGATGTTCATGCAGGTTATTTCGGCGAAGACAGAGGAAGTGGCGATGAAGCTATTCAAGCAGAAGTTGATGATATCCTCAAAAATAAAGAAAAACTCCTATCCTTCAAGGATGAAAAGGGCAACTGGAACACTCGCCGTTTCCTATTCTCTAAATGGACTTTACGTGAAGGTTGGGATAATCCCAATGTTTTTGTGATTGCCAAACTCCGTACTTCAGGTTCTGAAAACTCTAAAATTCAAGAAGTCGGTCGTGGACTGCGTTTGCCAGTAGATGAAAACGGGCATAGACTGCAACAAGATGAACTACCAAGCCGTTTGCGTTTCTTGATTGGTTATGATGAAAAAGAATTTGCTAAAAAGCTAGTGGAGCAGGTAAATGACGATGCGGACATTAAGCTCAATGAAGACAAGTTGACCAATGAAACAATAAAGCTAATCTTAGATAACACACCAAACCTTGAAGAAGAGCAGCTTTTAGATGACTTGTATGAACAAGGGATTATCAAAATTACCAAAGATTTCAAAGAAGGTGGATTTGAGAAGCTTTTGGAGCTTTATCCAGTTCTCAAGGAAACTCGTGTCAAACCAGGAACCATCACAACAGGTGGTCCAAAAACCAAACAACGTATCAAACTCAACAAGGAAAACTGGAACAAAATGCGTGATTTGTGGAAGCAGTTTTCTAATCGCTATATGTTGAAGTTCGAGCGATTGCCAGAAGACACCATGCTCCTTTTGCTTGAAGATATTATGAAAAAAGAAGATATTTTTGTCCTTAAATATCCTGAGTACACCAAGCAGGTAGTTGATTATGATGATGAAAACAATCAGATGTTGGTGCGTGAACAAAAAGCGGATTACGAGGGAAGAAAAGCCCAAGAAGGCATGATTTATGGCGAGTTTCTTGCAAGACTTGCCAAAGAAACAAGAATAAAGATTTCCTTGCTCCATCGTGCCTTAGCGTCTGCTTTGAAAAACAACTATCATAATGATACAAAACTGCTGAATGAAGATACATTAAGAAATATTGTGCGAGAATTTAAGGAGCGATTTAACAAGAGTTATGCGCAAAAATTCGAGTATTTACCTTTAGATTTCCAAGCTAGCACTTCAGTATTTGATGTTGCGAAAGATGATTTTAAAGATGACATTCTTGCGGATGTGATTGGTGTGAATGTTGACAACAATGCTGTTATGGAACCAGACCGCACCTTGTATGAATTGCCACCATTAAGATTTGACAGTATCAATCCTGAAAAAGAATTACTAACACATGGTTACGGCAAGGAAGTTACGGTATTTGGTAAACTGCCAAGACGTGCTATTCAAGTTCCTAGATATACAGGTGGCACGACAACACCAGACTTTATCTATATGGTTGAAAAAGAGGATGATACCAGTGTTTATCTAATCGTCGAAACCAAAGCAGAAAATAAACGAGAAGACGATGAGCGAATTGTTGCGATACAAGAAAAGTTTTTTTCACAGTTGAAAGAACATGGGATTGTCTATCAAGAAGCGACAAGTGCCAATCAAGTCTATAACAAGCTGAAAAAGGTGGGGAAGATAAATGACGATTAATTTATTAAACCTAGTAGAAAGCGGCGAAATCGCCAAAACAGGTGCCAAACCAAAACTCCCAACAACCATTCCAAACCTGAGCGATACCATGCTAGAAGTCTGCCGTATTCCGCTGAAATATCTCTTTTACAATGACGAAAACGGACGGATTGCCACGCAAATGAAGCGAGAACTAAGTGCAGATAATCTGACAATGGAAGAATACAATCAAAAAATTGCCAGATTTATTGAAGAAGACAATCCTAGTGCCTTAAAGAAAACCAAACAATCCATCAAGGAAAAAGGCCAGCAAGTCTATGGCTACGTTCTTTTAGACGGACGGATTATTGACGGTAATCGCCGTTTCACAGCTCTCAAACAACTTGAGCTAGAAATCGGCACTTCCCAATATTTTGAAGCAGTAATTCTGCCATTTACCTATGACAAAAAAGCAGACCGCGCGCAAATTAAGCGTTTGGAGCTGGCTATTCAAATGGGCACAGAGGAAAAACTGCAATATGACCCTGTTGATTTGGCGGTGGATGTCTATCAGACGGTTGTGGTTGATGAGCTGATGAGTGCGCAAGATTATGGCAATGAAGCCAATATGAAGCTAAAGGAAGTCAAAGAAAGAATTGCGACTGTTGAGCTGATACATGATTTTTTAGGCTTTATCAATGCACCGCAAGATGCTTATTACATTGTAAAAGATGTGAAGTTTTACAGTCCGCTTGCGGAACTCGCCAAGAAGTTTTCTAGCACTTTTGCTACAAAAGGTCCTAAATATGAGCAGACAAAAAGCTCTGCTTTTACAATTTTAGGGAAAATGCTTTTAACAGGCGAAGACACAAGAGCAGGTGTGAGGAAGTATTTGAAGGATGTTGTCAGTTCGCCAGTGAATGATGAGTACAATGACAATATAGAAGAAACAGTGGAAGAATTTCGCGATAAATTAGAAGAAAGCTCTATTCAGTCAGCCAGTGATTACCGCAAGCGTTTGGAAGAAGCTACGCCGCAACTGCGACAAGTCACAGAGCAGTACAATTCCCTGATTAATCGTACAAATCGTGGGAAAAATGTGGAGAACTTCATTGCTGACATTCGTGAAGCACTTAGTACCTTACAGGATATGCAAAAAGGAAACGGCTTGAGTGGCAATTTGCACTTTAACGCTATCAGCAAAGACCAACTGAGCGAAATTCGTGATTTATTGGTAAAGATTAATCTTGCCAGTAATGAATTAATTGGAGTTTATGAAGATGAGCTTTACTAATCCCAAATTAACCAGTGAAAATGGAAGATTTCGCTTTGTAGATAACGAGGAGCAAGTGCTGCAATCTCGCAAGATTGCTCGCTTGCTTGAGCGTTATCGCTCTTTCTTTGACGATTTTGAGAACTTGGTGCTATCTGAACAGCTGAATTATCTTGAATTGTCTTCTTTGATTGAGAAAATCAATGATAGATTGTCTGCACCACTAGAAATAGACGAGCAAGTGTTGGCATTCATTGAGCAAAATCAATATGCCATTGAGGAGCAGAGAGTTGCTGGCTTGACAATCAAGGATTATGACAGTCGCTGGGCTAGTGAGTTGGCTCATTTTCAGGAAATCGTGTCGCGGGAAATTTCCAGACCTTTGAAAGAAAAGCAGGTTCAAGCTAGCTTTTACTTGGCGATGATGAAAAAAGCGGCCAATTTCTCTGTTCCCGGTGCGGGAAAAACGGCTATGATGTATGGTGCATTCGCTTATTTGAGTGCACCTGAGTTAGCTGAAGTCAATCGGATGTTTGTCCTTTGCCCAATCAACGCTTTTGAAGCATGGCGAAGTGAGTTTGTAGAAGTCTTTGGCGACAAGCGAAAACTGCATTTTATGAACCTCAAAGACTACAAGGATATCGGAAGTATCCGTCGGGATTGGGGTGTTGCCAATGTGATTGTGATGAACTATGAAGCTCTGCAAGGTTGGAAACTTTCAGCGATAAATAGTTTGATTGATGAAAAGACCATGATTGTTTTTGATGAAGTGCATCGAGTGAAAAACCCTTTCGGTATAAGATCTCAGAATGCTTTAGTCTTGGGAAAAGCTGCTCGTTTTCGCTATGTGTTGACTGGAACGCCTATTCCCAATAGTTATCGTGATATTTATAACTTCCTGCATTATCTATATGGCGATGAGTACAATTCTTTCTTTGGCTGGGAAGTTCGAGATTTAGAAAATCCATCAACTGAGGAAGTCAACCGCAAGTTGCAACCATTCTTCTGGCGAACCAACAAACAGGATTTGCTTATTCCACCAGCAGAAAAAGACAATCTCTTAGCAGTAGAGCCTTCAGCTCGTCAAGCAGAATTGGCTAAGAACATTTATGAAATGGAAAGCAATATTCTGGCTCGTTACATTCGTTTGGTACAGGCTTCGACCAATCCAGCCTTGTTGGCTGAAAAGATTAGTCTGAAAGATTTAGGTTTTCTACTTGATGAGCTTGATTTTTCCATTGAGGCAGCTTTTGACATAGAAGAAGAAAAAAAGCTAAAGAGCAAGGTTTATTTGGATATGGATGTTGAGAGTATTCGTGCGCCTAAGTTTGATGCAGGCATGGATTTGATTGAAAAATTGGTTTCTCAAGGCAAAAAGGTATTGGTTTGGGGAATATTTGTTGGAACAATGAAGAAGATACACAAGGAGCTGAGCGAAAAAGGCATTTCAGCAAATCTTATTTATGGCGGAACAGATAAAAATGACCGAGTTCAGTTAATCAATCAATTCCGCGACGGTTCAACACAAGTGCTGATTTCCAATCCTGCGACATTAGGAGAAAGTATTTCCTTACATCAAACGGTTCATGACGCAGTTTACTTTGAATACAACTTCAATTTGACTTTTATGCTGCAATCAAGAGATAGAATTCATCGTTTGGGTCTGCCTGATAATCAATACACAAGATATTATTATCTAATGACACAAGGCGACAGTGCACATCAAGGTTTCATTGACAAGCAAGTCTATCAGCGATTGAAAGAAAAAGAAGAAGTCATGCTAAACGCCATTGACGGTCAGTTGCTAGTGCCAGAAATCCAAGACGATTATTTGGAAGATGTGAAGAAGATTATTGGATAAAAAAGCGAATAGAATCTAGATTAACTTAATCACGATTATATTCGTTTTTTGTAAACACAAAGGAGCCTACATGAACAATATCCTAGAAAAAATAAAGCACAATCAGATTGACTTTCAAACAGACAAATCTGAGGTTGAAGACTTTTACTATGTGCTTTGCGAAACCCTAATAAAGAAATACGGCCAACTACCAGCAGATTATGGCGATAAATTGTGTGCCAAACGAGGCAAAGAATGGCTAGATATTCATCATATCTGTGAATTAGACGCATTAGATGATGTCGCTAGAAAAACCAACCTAGCAATCAAAGCCAAAGATACCGCAGAGTTAAAACGTTTAGAGCCCTACAACCGCAAAGAGCAACTTGTCTATGCTAATAAAGTCGAGCATTTTGCCTTGCATTATCTGATTGACATTTACAGAGGAAAAGAAGTCCTATCAGGCGGTTGCTGGTGGATATTGCCTACGATATTTGATATGGAGTACAAGACTGATTTTAAGCAGAAGTATCTAGCGGAAATTCAGAAGAATAAGAGGGAGTTTTATTCGGAAGAAGATTTTTTCTATCTTTTTGAATTAGCGAAAATCCTCAAGAATGAAAGAAATTCCGAGCGATATAATAGGTTTATCCAAATGCCATCTGTGCATGTGTCCGATAAGGCGAGGTATTTTCGGATGATTTCTTAGTGAAACTAAATAAAGTTCGTTTGGGAAGTTACTAGCAAAAAATGACAAAAAGTGCTAATATAATCTAAATTAACTTAATCACGATTATATAAAGAGGTGTCTTATGTTTTTAGGCAGAACCCACGAAATAACCGCCCTAGAGCGAATGTATGAAAACAATAATTTTCAAATGGCAATCGTCTATGGACGAAGAAGAATTGGAAAAACTTCTATTCTAAACGAATTCATCAAAGAAAAAAACTTTATTTACTTTCCAGCAGAAGAAGTCGTAGATGAACTAAATCTCGAAAAGTTTTCAAGGATTATTGGCGAAAAAATCGGCAATCCCTACCTTCCAACTTTTTCAAATTGGGAAGATTTGTTCTCATTCATTGACCGAGAATTCAATGATAAAAAGCTTGTTCTAGTAATTGATGAGTATCCTTATGCAGCTACAGCCAATAAAGCCCTGAATTCTACTTTGCAGCACATTATTGATTACAAATTCAAAAACAGCAACATCTTCCTAATTTTGTGTGGTTCTTCTGTAAGTTTCATGGAAAATCATGTCTTAGGAGAAAAAAGTCCGCTTTTTGGTCGTCGGACGGGGCAGATAAAGGTCTTGTCAATGGATTATTTGGATGCAGCTCAGTTTTATCCAAATGTATCAAATGAGCTGAAAGTAAAATATTATGCAGCAGTTGGTGGCACTCCTTATTATTTGTGCTTAATCAAGGAAAACTTGAGTTTTGAGGAAAATTTGAAAAGACTGTATTTTGACATAAATGGCTATCTTTTCAATGAGGGAACGCTGTTAATGAAGCAGGAGTTTAGAGAAACTGCCACCTATAATACAATTTTACAAGCGATTGCCTCGGGTGCAGTAACTTTAAATGAAATCACGCAATTCGCTAAATTGGAAAGTTCAACTGTATCAAGATATTTAGGGATTTTGATTGATTTGGGCTTTGTGGAAAGAGTTCTTCCCTTTGGTGCAAATATTATTAGAGGGAAAAATTCGCAATATGTGATTGCTGAAAATTTTGTTGCGTTTTGGTATCGTTTTGTTTTCCCGTATCGTGGGGAGATTGAACGTGGTATGGGCGATATTTATTTGAGTGTTGCTTTAGAGAATATAGAGCATTACACAGGTCCGATTTTTGAAGAAATAGCCAAGCAATATCTAAGAAGGCAAAATTTCTCCCGAAAACTACCTTTTATTGCCAAATCTTTTGGGAAATGGTGGGGCAAGGATAAAGATGGAAGACCACAAGACGTGGATGTTCTTGTTGAAAGCATTGATGGCAAGGAGTTAGTTATTGCTGAGTGCAAATGGAAAAATCAGATGAAGACCAAGCAGGTTATTGATAAACTTAAGGAACGTTCTTTGTTGTTTTCAGAGTACACCAACCATTTATACCTTTTTTCAAAGATTGAGGTTTCGAGTAGAGATGGCGTAAGGATTATTGGGATAGAGGATTTGTTTAAGTGATGATTTGGATGAAATTCCGAGCAATATAACCTATAAGTATAAGAAAATACAATCTATCCATACTCAAGCTGTAGAGATATGGATAGATTATTTTTAAAGTTTTACTAAGGCAGAAAAAGAAGAATGCACCATCGTTCTACCAATGATTTTAAATACGGTAAATGAAACTATACAAGGTCGCCAGCAGCGACGTTATTCCTCAAATTTTTAAGACATCCCCACCATATCACTAATAAAACCAGCCAATCTATTGTATAATACCTAAAGACATCCAAATCAAGAACCAGCACTCCGGGTAGCCACGCTACGCGGTGTTTGTTACGTTTACACAAAGTAGGAGAAAGATATGACAAAAATGATAGTAGGCTTGGGTAATCCGGGCTCAAAATACGAAAACACAAAACACAACATCGGCTTTATGACGATTGATGAGCTAGCAAAACGCCATTCCGTCAACTTCAAGGAAGAAAAGATTTTCAAAGCTCTGGTCGGCGATTATTTTGATAAGGGAGAAAAAGTCATCCTAGTTAAGCCTGTAACTTACATGAATGAAAGCGGTAAGGCAGTTGGGCCTTTGGCGACTTATTATAATGTAGAAATTGAAGATTTAGTGGTTGTTCATGATGACCTAGACCTTGATGCTGGGCGAATTCGCTTGCGTCAAAAGGGCGGTTCTGGTGGGCAAAATGGAATTAAAAGCATTATTTCGCATTTGGGTACGCAGGAGTTTCAACGCATCAAAATCGGAATTGGTCGCCCGCCGAAAAATATGGCAGTGGTCAATCATGTGCTGTCGAAGTTTCCAGATGAGCAGGCTCAAGACATTGGTGTAGCGATTATGCGTGCAGCAGATGCACTGGATTATTGGGTTAGCGGTGCAAGTTTTATTGATGTGATGAACAAGTACAACGGATAGATTTGAGGAAAAACGATGAATTTACTAGAGATAATTGCTCAAAATGAAAAGGTACAAGCATGGCAGCAGGGCTTTTCGGGCAACTTCCGCCAGCTTTTGACTGGCTTGTCAGGCTCGGCAAAAAGTCTGGTTATGGCAAGTGCCCTAGACGACTGGCACAAGAAAATCCTTGTCATTACGCCGAGTTTGTATCAAATGAACCAGCTAGCAGAAGATTTGACGAATTTTTTAGGCGAGGACAAGGTCTTTACCTATCCAGTCAATGAAGTGCTGGCAGCAGAAATGGCGATAGCCTCACCTGAGGCAGCAGCTGAGCGGGTCAAAACGCTGGATTTCTTGATTGACAAGGAAAAGGTCGGGATTGTCGTCGCAACAGTTGGTGCAGCTCGAAAGTTTTTGCCAGAAGTGCAAACGTGGGAAGAGGCACATATCAATTTTGAGCTAGGTGCTGAAATCGACTTTGACACAATCGCCCAAAAGTTAGTATTGATGGGCTATCAAAACACAACAATGGTCGCAAGTCCGGGCGAATTTGCCTTGCGTGGAAGTATTTTAGATGTCTTCCCGCTGACCTTTCAACATCCTGTACGGATTGAGTTCTTCGATGTCGAAGTGGATTCCATCCGAGAATTTGACGAGGACAATCAGCGCTCTTTGGATAATCTGGAAAAAGTCATCGTGCCACCAGCAACGGAATATGTTTTCAGCACAGACAATCTGCAAAAAGGAACCGTTAAGCTACAAGAAGAAGTAGAAAAAAAACTGGCTACGACAACGGACAATCAGTTAAAAGCAATTATTCAAGGACATTTTGATGAAGTTTTAACCGACTGGCAAGATGGCATTCCGGGTAACTTCAAGGCTTATTACACCGACTTTCTCTATCAGAAAAAGACAGGTTTGTTTGACTATTTTCAGCAGGATGCACTTGTTTTTGTGGATGATTATGGTCGTATTCAAGAAATGAACCGCCAGATTGCACTGGAAGAAGCTCAATGGCAGACCATGAAACTGGAAGAAGGCAAGGTCTTTTCCAATCAAAACTTCGGCATGGAGTTTTCAGTCTTGCTCAAAAATCTCAAGCAGCAGACTAGCTTTTTCTCCCTTTTCCAAAAGGGAATGGGTTCTCTGAGATTTGGACTTATCCACAACTTTACCACCCACCAAATGCAGCAGTTCTTCGGGCAAATGCCTTTACTCAAAGCGGAGGTTGACCGCTGGCGCAAGCTAGATTATACGGTTGTAGTTTTGACGGACAACAAGGAACGATTAGACAAAACGGAAACTCTTTTTGCCGACTGGGATATTCAGGCTGCTCTAGTTGAACCAGATAAAATCATGCTGGGGCAAACGCAGTTGACGATTGCTCAAGCGCAATTAGGCTTTGAGTTTATTGATGCTAAACTAATCGTCCTGTCTGAAAAAGATATGTTCAACCGCAAAACCAAAAAGCGTCCTCGACGGACGATGATGTCTAACGCGGAAAGAATAAAGAGCTACAACGAGCTTAATGTCGGCGATTATGTGGTGCACGCCAATCACGGTATCGGACAGTACATGGGCATGGAAACAATCGCTATTGATGGAGTGCATCAGGACTATATGACCCTTGTTTATGGGAATGACGACAAGCTCTTTATCCCTGTTACACAGCTCAATATGATTTCCAAATATACGGCAAGTGATGGTAAAGCACCAAAGATTAATCGCCTGTCGGATAATAAATGGGCGAAGACGAAAGCTAAAGTAACCAAACAGGTCGAAGATATTGCTGACGACTTGATTGCTCTATATGCCGAGCGCGAAAGTCGTCAGGGCTTTGCCTTTGCACAGGACAATGATTATCAACGCGAGTTTGAAGATAGCTTTTTCTATGCAGAAACGGACGACCAACTACGCTCAACCTCTGAGATTAAGAAGGATATGCAAAAAGCTCGCCCAATGGATAGGCTATTGGTTGGCGATGTGGGATTTGGCAAGACCGAAGTAGCGCTTAGAGCCGCTTTTAAAGCAATTCAAGACAGAAAACAAGTCGCATTTCTTGTGCCAACAACGATTTTAGCTCAACAGCACTACGAAACTATGTCCGAGCGATTTGAGGGCTTTCCTGTTTCTATCGGCTTGCTTTCACGTTTCCGCTCCAAAAAAGAGCAGAATACGACGATTGCGGAGCTGAAAAAAGGGCAAGTGGATATCCTCATCGGCACCCACCGGATTTTGTCACAGGATATTGAGTTTCAGGATTTGGGCTTGTTGATAATTGACGAAGAACAACGATTTGGAGTAAAACACAAGGAAAGACTGAAACAACTGAAATCTCAGGTAGATGTACTGACCTTGACAGCAACGCCTATTCCGCGAACTTTGCACATGTCTATGCTAGGTGTGCGTGATTTGTCCGTCATCGAAACGCCACCAGCCAATCGTTTCCCTGTGCAGACTTATGTCATGGAAACCAACAACGGTGCTATCCGCGAAGCAGTGCTAAGAGAAATGGCGCGTGGCGGACAGGTCTTCTATCTCTACAATCGAGTAGAAACCATTGAGAAAAAAGTCAGCGAGCTGGAGCAACTCATTCCCGAAGCTCGTATCGGTTATGCACATGGGCAGATGAGCGAAGTCCAACTGGAAAATGTCCTTTATGACTTCATCGAGGGGCAATATGATGTGCTAGTTACGACAACCATTATCGAAACAGGGGTTGATATTCCTAATGCCAACACGCTTTTTGTTGAAAATGCCGACTACATGGGCTTATCGACACTCTATCAACTCAGAGGTCGGGTCGGGCGTAGCAATCGTGTGGCTTATGCTTACTTTATGTACCAGCCGGCAAAAGTCCTCAACGAAGTCAGCGAAAAGCGTCTGGCAGCCATGCGGGAGTTTACCGAGCTAGGCTCAGGTTTCAAGATAGCCATGCGTGACCTGTCTATTCGTGGTGCTGGTAATCTGCTTGGTGCGCAACAACACGGCTTTATCGACGCAGTTGGTTTTGAGATGTATTCACAAATGCTGGAAGAAGCAGTCGCCAAAAAACAAGGAGTTCAACCTAAGTTTGAGCGAACCAATGTCGAGATTGATATCGCCATTGATGCCTATATTCCAAGTGAATACATCAAAGACGAAAAGCAGAAAATCGAGATTTACAAGCGTATTCGTCTGTTTGAAACACCAGAAGAAGTGACAGAGCTAGAAGAAGACTTGCTAGACCGTTTCGGCGAATATCCAAAAGAAGTGGAAAACCTCATCTTTGTCGGCAGGCTGAAAATGGACGCTGAACGTGCCTTGATTGAGCGGGTTTCCCGCAAGAAAGACCGCAAATTCAGCACGATTATTGTGACCATGAGTTCTCTAGGCACCAAACGTTTTCTAGCCGAGCAGTATTTTGAAGCCCTTGGCTCAACTAAGCTCAAGGCAACACTAGGCATGGATAAGGACAAGATGGTTATCCGATTAACTGTACCAAATGAAATGAAAGAAAGCGACTGGACAGGGGAAATCGCAGGATTTGCCGCAGCTCTGCGCTCGCTAAAAAAGGATAGTAACAATGGATAAAAGCAAACAAAACGCCGTAGAGCGTGCGGTTAAAGGTGCGGGCATTTTGGTTATTTGCTCCCTAATAGCCAAAATCTTATCTGCTCTTTACCGTGTGCCCTACCAAAATCTAGTCGGCGACCAAGGGTTTTTCGTTTATCAGCAAGTTTATCCAATTTATGGTATTGCTATGATGTTGGCTTTAAATGGATTTCCTTTGTTTATCTCCAAAATCATCGCTGAAACTAAAGATGAAGAAGAAGTCAAAAGCATTTTGCAGATGATTTTCTTTTTCCTGTCGATTGTGTCGGTGGGCTTGTTCTTGCTGACTTTCTTTGGTGCGGAAGTAATCGCAAGACTCATGGGACAAATCCTGCTCAAACCATTGGTGCAAGTGTCAGCTTTTACCTTTTTGTTGGTGCCTTTTCTCAGTATTTTCCGTGGCACCTTTCAGGGCAGGCTAGAAATGGCGCCGACTGGCGTTTCTCAAATGTTGGAGCAGTTTATCCGTGTGGCAATCATCTGGCTGGCAGCCTTTCTCTTTGCGCAAAATAGCATAGGAATGTACGAAACAGGGCAGTTGGCGATGAGTGGCTCCCTTGTTGGCGGAATTGTTGGGATTGGCATTCTCATGTATTATGCCAGAAAAACTGGGCTTATCCCTGCTTTTATCGGCTTAGGATTTTTCAAAAAACGCAATCAGTCGCTGAAAAATATACTCGGCAGAATGCTTATGGAAGGCGGCACACTGAGTATTTATTCAGGCTTTCTTATCCTTTTGCAGCTGGTGGATAGCTTTACGGTCAAGGATGCTCTGGTGACTTACGGCATGAGCGAGCTAGCAGCTGAGGTGCAAAAAGGGATTTACGACCGCGCCCAACCCATTGTTCAGCTGGCTTTGGTCATTGGTTTTTCGCTTACTTCAGGCTTTCTGCCGATTTTGGCAAAGGCATTCGTTTCTCGAGACGTGCAGCAGTTTGATAAAGAGGTCAAACTTTTTACAAAACTGAGCTTCATGTTTGCAGCAGCAGCTACCGTTGGACTTATCGGCATTCTGCCATGGGTCAATCATACGCTCTTTCAAAACAATCAGCTGAGTGGCACCATTTCGGTCTTCTTGCTGTCAGTATTCTTTATGATTATGATACAGACCTATCAGAGCATTTTTCAAAGCAAGGGGCGTTATAAGCTGACACTAATGGCTGCAGGGATTGGATTTTTGTTTAAGTTTTTTAGCAATTATCCACTAACTGCAAGGCTTGGAGCAATCGGTAGCTCGCTTGCGACTGTTTTGTCTCTTGCCATTATCTTGCTCATTCTCTGGATAGTTGGCAAGGATTACCGACTGGAAATGGGATTTGTCGGGAAAATTGGGCTGAGTTTAGTTGGAATGGGAATAGTTCTTATCCTATTTCGTATTTTCCTACCAGTCTTTGACAGCCGAATGCTGACCTTGCTATCCAGCATATTCATCAGTCTAATCGGAGCAGGAGTATTTATGGTGCTTTTGTTGAAAGTGAAAGCATTTAGTAAAGAGGAGTTGAGAAATGTACCTTTCTTGAATAAGTTTGCTAATTTTGAGAAATAGGACTTTTCTAATGACGAGTTTCTAGACTGAATTTTTGCTCATAGGTTCCGCCAGTTGTTCCACCTCGCAAGCCTCATACTTATTCTAAAAGCTAATACTTTTTTGTATTGATAATGCTATTGTTTTCCCTTTTTATAAAAAATTTTTGATAAAAGTATTAAAAATATCGAAGATGTGGTAAATGATAATCGCCTTGTGCAAGGATTAGAGGGAAAAGTTGAATAGATTGATTTAGTTGTGCCAACTAAACGACTCGTTATTGCGTCGCCGACACGAAACCCTCCCAAATGGAATATGTGTGATTTTCTCATGTTCCATTTGGGAGGGTTTATTTTACAATTTCAGTATCCATTTCTTGTCAGATAGAATTTAGTATAGATGATACAAAGTAGAATATTGCCACTAATGAAAGCGATATTTCCAAACTTGTATATAAATACTTTTCTATAATTTTCAGATTGTAATATCTAAGAATATGCAGAAAGCAAACGCCGAATAATAGATTGAGATAAAGTAATCCGCCACTTTCTTTCATATTTGGAACTAAATTTCCGACAATATTTGAAATAATTGAAAGTTTTAATATCGCTAAAAACATTTCGTTTTTGGTCCAAATTTTCTTGTGTACCAATCGTCCACCTACTCACTTTTTAATAAATTCAGATATAGCATCCGTAGTCTTCACACCTACCATTTTATCTATAGTCTTTCCTTTTGAAAGTTTAATGACTGATGGAACAGTATCCACGTTTAGCTTAGCAGCTAAATTACTTAATGCATTTGAACTGTCTTTTCGAGCTTCATCAGTATTGTAATAATAAATTGTTGTTTTATTATTTGCTAGTGTTTCTCTTAATAGAGGCTCAAATTCTTGACATTGAGGACAAGTGGGCCTGCCGACATAGATAAGAGCCTCTTCTTTTTCATCTATCATTGCTTGCAATTGAGAATTACTTATTAGAATTAAAGTATCTTTGGTTTCTGAATGCTTTGAATAGAAGAAAAGACCAATGATTATTAAAAGAATACTGATTAGAGAGAAAATTAATTTTTTGTTTATAATGTCTTTCATCTATTAATCCTCAACAAAAAATTTTATAATTTAAAACAACCGATAACGCCTGTAATAGATGCACCACCTAAAGCAACAAAACCTGTTATACAAGCAACACATACTGGAACTATAGATAAACAAGCAGTAGCGCACACCGGAGCAAGAATGTTTGCGATTGTACGACTAATACGTAAAACAATTATTAGACAAGCAACTTTCTCTGCTATTCCTCTTGTTTGAGATAATTTACTTACTTCTTTTTGAACATCTTGAAGTTGTTGCTGTAATTCTTCATTGCTAACAAACTTTTCTCCAAGAATTTGATGATTTATTTGAGTTCCATTAGAGTATGAAGTGATTTCAAAGGTATCTTTTACTGATTTGGAAATAAGAGTTTCTTGGTAACCTTTTAAATTTTTATTCATGTCATATACAGCAGTGACATTACTAAAGAAATTGTGATTATTGTCTGCTATTGGAACAGTGATTGTATAGTAATCTTCTGTTCCAGTTTCTCCAGCAACTTGTAAAACAGTTACTTTATTGAAATCCAAAATATCAATGCTTACGTGTAAAGAAAATGTATCTATTAGATTGTCTTTAAACGCATTTGTAATATTAGATTTTTCAGTATCACTTACGCCTTTTGCCGTTTCAGATAACGCTACCATGCTTTCAACGATTTTTGTCGCTACATCTGAACTCATCTCAGGCACATTGATTGGATTTTTGGAAAAGTAATCATCAATTGTAGTAATAGTGCTATCAGAAATCGGAATTGTCGAAGCAGTGATTTCTGAAGCACTTGCGATTTTAACTGCTGGTGACAAAATAAACGCTCCTAAAGTTAAGAGTAAAACCATTCCTGTTACTACTTTTGTTTTTAGATTTTTGTTTGACATATTGATATCCTTCTTTCTTTTAATCTTTTCTAAAGTAGCTGACTCTGATTATTCTTATAAGTGTTCGCCGTTCCCAGTATATTTATCTTCTGGTAGAGACAAAAGCAATCCTACAACAATCATCTTTTTCATCCATTTTTATCCTTTCTATTTTTTAAAGATTCAATCCTAAATTGATTATGCGAATATATTATCACTTAATTTTCGTGTTTAGGATGGCTAAATCGCTCATATTAGGGTCAATAATCGCTCATAGAGTGCATACTAGTCAATTTTTTTGTTAGCAATTACGCACTAACCGCAAGGCTAGGAGCAATCGGCATCTCCCTTGCGACTGATATTTATCGGGAAAATTGAGCTAAAACGAAAGACTTTGGAGCAAACCGATAACTCTTTTCCGACTACAGCAAAAATGAATACAAAGTTTCAAAATACAGTCTGCATTCATTTTATGCTATGATAGCCTTATCAAGTAAAAACGAGGGGAAAAACATGAGAAGATTAATTATTGAACAAAAACTATTTAGCATCAAAGAAAGATTTTTCATCAAAGACGAAAGCGGCAACCCTGTCTATGAAATTGTCGGCAGCTTTATGGAAATCCCTAAAAGTTTTTCCATCCGTGATATCAACGGAGCTGAACTGGCAAAAGTCTGGAAAAAACCTATCTCCTTTTTGCCAAAGTTTTACCTAGAAATAGCTGGCAATCAAGTAGCACTTATCCAAAAAGAGTTTACCTTCCTCAGACCTAGATATAACGTGGAAGGGCAAGGTATCGAAATTCACGGCAATATCTGGGATATGAATTTTGAGATTTTCAAAAACGGACACCTGAGCGGTCGCGTGGATAAGGAATGGTTTAAACTCCGTGACACTTACGCTGTGGAGATAGCCGACACTCGTGATGAGCTGTTGACACTTGGGATTGTGCTAGCAATTGATTATGTCAAACGACAAGAATCAGCAAGTAACGCGGCGATGTAGATAGAAGAAAAGCAGTTGAACTGGATGAAGTTCAACTGCTTTTTCTATGCCCTCGATCTGAATTTGAATTCATTTTGATTAATTTTTCTTATTCGACAACCGCTTTTTTCTTAAACAAAGTAAGCAAAGGATTCACAGCTGACTTAGCGTCTTTGTTTGGCACCAAAAGTTTCACCATTCGGCTCATAATAAATGCCTGAACCAATGTCAGTGCAAATCTTGGGAAAGTCAAGTAGGTCATGATGCCGATGATAAGAACCGATGTATCCCAAATCAAGAAAGTCTTGTGGAAAGGAATGTTTTTCAAATGGTTTAACAACACGCCAACAATAGCAGAACCGCCAGTGGAGCCACCACTTTTCATAATCATGCTGATGCCGATACCGCCGACAAGTCCAGAGCAGATAGCTGCAAGAAAGCTCCAATTACCTGTAAAGACCACCTGAATACCGGGTACACGGTGCCATACCAAAAGCCACAAAGTCAAGGACTGCGAGCCAACAATCGTCATGAAAAAGAGCTTTTTGCCGACCAAGAAGTAGCCAGCAATCAATAATGGAATATTAAAAATCCAAAAAGAAACGCCGGTTTCCAGTCCAAATAACTGGTAGATAACAATAGTAAGACCTGTCAAACCAGCAGAAGCCAGCCCATTTGGGACAACAAATGCCAAGACAGAAAAAGTAAAAATACCCGCACCAACAATGAGCAATAGGATATCTTTGAGTAATTGTTTGTTTTTATGCATGGTTTTCCTCCTTGTTTCTTAATGAAGTATAATGATTTCTTTAAAACTTAAAGCAAATCTTAACATAAGAAGAATGGAAAAACAATAGTAAAAGCAGAATTTTCTGAAAATTCACAAAAGTTTTTTTACATAAAGAAAACAGCTGGTCTAAAATCCACCAGCTGCTTTTAAGCTCTTATTTAGTAGTATTTACGCCAGCTATGAGATTCTAGCTGCCCATTTTGTACGTATTGGTCATATAAAGCTTCGACCTCGTTTTTTGAAAGAGCAGATAGAGTAACCCCATCTTTGTTGCTGGTAACGCCAATTTCCTTAAGTGCTTGTGCTAAAGTTGATTTTGTTGCCATTAAAACACCCCTTTCTATGATTACAATTATCAGATAATTCTTTGATAAATTCTAATGAAAGCACTTAATTGTCAGAATATTTACCTTTTCTTAAACAATTCATTGGACAAGGCACTCGGCTTACTTGTGCAATTTCTAACGGTTTTAGGGTATAATGAGCCTAGAAAAACGGGGTGAAAAAAATATGAAAGCATACAAAACAGCAATTATTGATATTGGTTCAAACTCAGTACGTCTAGTGGTTTATGAAATTCAAGAAGGCTATGTTTATAAGGAAGTTCAGGATGTCAAAATGTCCTTGCGACTTTATCAATATCTGGATGAAAAGGGCAATCTATCAAATGAAGGAACCAAAGTTTTGATAGAAACACTCAAGGTTTTTGGTGTGATTATCAAAAGCTATGAAAGCAAAAAAATCCTCGCAACAGCAACTGCCGTCATTCGTCAGGCAAAAAATGCAGCAAATGTCCTAAAGGAAGTCGAAAAAGAAACAGGCTTTAAAATCCGCCTGCTCTCTGAAAAAGAAGAAGCAGCCTACGGACAATATGCAGTCGCTCGCCTGACCAGTATCGAAGAAGCCTATACAGTCGATATGGGTGGTGGCTCAACTGAAGTGACCTATTTCAAGGGCAATGAACTGATTTATTCGCACAGTTTTCCATTTGGTGTGGTTGCCTTGCAGGAGATGTTTTTTGCGGGCAAAGAGCCGGGTGATTTGGAGGCAATGGTTGAAACCGAGCGCTTTATCAAGGAGCAGTTTGCGACACAAGACTGGTTGACAAAGCGCAATATCCCGATTGTCGCGATTGGTGGTTCTTCGCGGAATATGGCATCGGTCCATCAACGGATGAGCGCTTACCCAATTTCTGGGTTGCATGGGTATTCCATGAAGTTAGAAGATATCAAGGCGACCAAGTTTTACCTAGCTTCAAAAAGCCTTGAGCAGTTGAGAGATTTAGATGGCTTGTCTAAGGATAGAGCGGATATTATTGTGCCAGCGACCATTACTTTTCAGACCTTATATCAAACAACGGCTGCGGAAAAGATGTTTTTCGTAACTGAAGGTTTGCGTGAGGGACTTTTGATTGATATGATCAATCAGGAAAATCCAGACGCCTATCCAGTTTCAGGTATTCGCCGAGCAGCTATTTCGCATTTGCTGATTAACTACGGCATTGATGAGGAAAAAGCCAATCAACGACTGGCGCGTGTGCAGAATATCTTGGATTTGATTGTCAAAGAAGACCTAGCGACAGCGTCCAAGCAGTTTAATGATTATATTTATTATGCCGCCATGCTTTATATGGTCGGCTCTTATGTGGAGGCAGAGGATAGCTCGGTGCATACCTTCTATTTGCTAGCCAACAGCAATATTTCTGGATTTACCCATCAGCAAAGGGTTTTGATTGCACTACTTGCCAGCTTTAAGAACAAGTCCTTGTTCACTCAATATCTCGCACCATTTCGCTCTTGGTTTAGCGACAAGGAGCTTGCGGATATCATGAGAGCAGGCAATCTCGTACGTTTTTGTGACCAGCTCAATGTAGTTCCAGTCAATAAAATGCTAAAATCCGACCTTATCAAAGATGGCTCTAAATACCGCTTGAAAATCAAATGGAAAATCACACCAGTAGCAGAGCAATCTCGTGCAGAGCGCCAGAAAAAACGGCTGGAGGCTGTACTTGGTAAGAAAGTTACACTGGATTTTCACACTTAGTCACTAAGGGAGAAGACAGCTATGAGTAAAGAAAAACATCAAGAACGGTATTTTCATCGAGATTTGAGCTGGTTGCTCTTTAATGGTCGCGTCATTGAAAAGTCCTATGATGAAGAATACCCTATACTAGAACAGCTACGATTTTTGGCGATTGCTGCCAGTAACTCAGATGAATTTTTCATGGTACGCGTCCCAGCCCTGCAATCAGCTGCCCGCCTAAAAGGTAAGGCACATAAAATCGTCGAGGGCATAGGACTTACCCATGAGGACATTTTAAGCGAGGCAAAACACCGCAATCAAATGAATTATGACAGGCAGTACAGCCGTTTCCATGAACTCATGGAGCGCTTGAAAAAGACCAATGTGCTGATAAAACGCTACGAGGAACTCAATGAAGTAGAAGTTGCGATTGCACAAGCCTATTTTGATGCGGTCATTTTCCCATCCTTGTCGCCAATCGGGCTAGATAATTACCACGCTACACCAAAGATTGACAGTCGATTAATTCATCTATTTATTCATTTGCAAAAAGAAGGCGAAGAAGACAAAATCGCCGTATTGCCACTGCCCGTTGCACTCAAACGCTTGGTAAAACTAGGTGACGAGGGAATTTTTGTCAGTCTGGAGGAGGCAATTATTGCCAATTTGGATAAGATTTTCTATGGTTGGCAGGCAAAACGCCACTTTGCCTTTCGAGTGACTTATGACCGAAATCCAGATTTTGAAGAAGACCCTGATGATGACATTGTGGAGCAGGTTGAGGAATACTTAATAGAAAGAAAAAAAGGGCTGCCCTCACGTATTGAGATTTCCTTTCAAGATTGGGACAAGGAAGATTTTAAGAATGATTTCAACAGAATAGAAACAGAATTAGGGCTAAAAAAACGCGACTTCTATTTTGTAGATGGTCCGCTTGATTTGACCTACTTGTTTGGTTTCATCAGTGAAGTAGCAATCATTCATCCGGATTGGGTCTTTGAGGAGTTTCATGCCAACAATCCGTCCAAATACTCGGAAGAAAACATCTTTGCTGCCATTGATGAGCAGGATATTTTACTGCATCACCCCTACGACAGCTATGAGCCAATAGTAAACTTCCTGTCCGCTGCGGCAAAAGACCCCAATACCATTGCCATTAAACAAACCTTGTACCGCATGGCAAGTGATTCGCGCGTGGTTCATTCACTGATTGAGGCATCCAAATCAGGCAAGCAGGTTACAGCAGTAGTCGAGTTAAAGGCGCGCTTTGATGAAGTAAACAATCTCAAATGGGTCAAGGAACTAGAAGAAGCTGGCGTTTTCGTTATCTACGGAGCTGCTGAGTTGAAAATCCACTCCAAAGCACTCATGGTTGTCAAAAAAAGTGGAACGACGATTAAGACTTATGTGCATATCGCGACGGGCAACTACAATGAAAGTACCGCTAAAGTCTATACGGACTTGAGTTTATTCTCCTGCAAACCTGAATACGTGCAGGACATGACAGCCTTTTTCAACTATATAGCAGGCTATTCAGAAATGCCAAATTACCAATCGCTTGCTGTTTCGCCAAACGGGATTGAGCAAATGATTTTGAGCAAGATTGATGAGCAAATCGCTCGGCAAAAACAAACAGGAGATGCGGCAATTTTCCTCAAGGTCAATGCCATTACCAGCAAGGGCATTATCGAAAAGCTCTATGAAGCCTCAAATGTCGGTATCCCTATTGAGCTAGTCGTGCGCGGTGCTTGTATGCTGATACCTGATGTACCTAGCATGAGCGAGAACATTTGCGTACGAAGTATCATCGGTCGTTTCCTAGAGCACAGTCGGATATACGCTTTTGGCAAGGGGGACAATCAAGAAATTTGGCTGTCTTCAGCTGACACCATGACTAGAAATATGCGCAACCGAATTGAAGTTGCAGCCTTGTTGTTAGAAGACGAAGTCATCAAAGAAGCCCGCGCAATCATTGATAGCTTTGTCGATTTTGACAAGAAAGTCTTTTTCTTAAATGATGAAGAAGTCTATGTGCAAAGGGAAAATACAACTAAAACTACCCCGCAAACGCATTTTGTTTTGGAAGCTTTGGCTAAAAAGGAGCCGGAGAAAAAGAAAGTAGCAGACAAGAAGTCTTCTAAGTTTATTCGCTTGTTGTTTCGGAAATAGCAACAAGAGCTGGGACTTATTGCCCCAACTCTTGTTGAACCGCCTGATAATAACTAGCAAGTATTTCAGAAAAAGCAAAAAAGATTAAACGATTATCCACATGACTGATTTGTCCGGTTTTGGATAAATGAATTTCCCCAGCTGGTAAAACAAAGGAATAATCAGCCAGCTGATTTCCGCGTGTTTCTTCATTCATGGTCACAAGGACAGTCGTCGCACCTTTTTGTCTGGCATCTTGGAAAACTTCTCGATAATACCCATCAATCCCAGAAGCAGAATAGATAATCAGAAGATGCTCACTAGTCAAAACCCTTCTGAGAAAATAGATTTTCGTCTCGGTTTCCAGTGCCTCCATAAAGGTATTTTGCGTATATAGCGAATAAACCAACTGCTGAGCTGGCAAGGCAGAGTTTCCAATCCCAAGTGCTTTTACTTGGGATTTTTCGTGCATCATTTTGGCTACTTCCTGTAATTTTTCTTCAAAATCAATTTCTTTCAATCGAGATAAAGCACTCAGATAAGACGAAAGAACCCCTTGCATAAGTGTAGGAGCCTTTTCCTCCTTGTCTTTGGCAAGCGTTTCTTGAGTGTAGTTGAAAATAGCTGAGCGAAATTCGGGAAATCCGCGATAGCCTAACTTTTGGGCAAATCGGACAAGGCTTGCAGGAGATGAATGGAGCGCAAGTGCTGCTTCCTGCACATTTGTCTGGGCGAATTTTTGCGGATTTTGTAAAATTTCCTGAGCAATTTTTTTATCTTTGGCAGTCAAAATACCAAATTGTATGGAAATGGTTTCTTGGATATTCATAAAATTCCTCTCTTTTCCCCTTTATAGTAAAGTTTTTTCTTCCATACGTAAAGGAAAACTATTGGAATCACTGGAAAAATTTCCAAATTATAAAATTTTAATGGAAATATTTCCAAAATAAAATTGAAATCGGTTTATGAAAGCCTTATTATTAGCAATGTCAAAAAGAACTTATTAATTTTATTTAGGAGTAAAAAAATGAACGAAGAAAGAATGTCGAATTTTAAAGAAAATTTTTCCAACATGATTGCTAGTATTTCTGGCAACAAACTACTATTAACCTTGCGTGATTCATTTGTCTTGGTTTCAGTAACAACCATGATTGCAGGTTTTGCGATTATGCTTAACTCTGTTTTCCTTGACCCATTTGGAGGACTAATCTTTGGTGAAAACGGTCTGCATCTTGGCAGAATTATGTTTGGCTCACAAGCTGCTTGGGAAAGCTCAAGCTTAGCTAACGGTTTATCAACAGTTGGTTCAGTTATCAACTTGGTTACACAAGGTTCAATGAGTATTTTTGCCTTGTTCCTAGTGATTGTCTTTGCATATATGGTTTCTAACAACTATTATCCAAAAGCCAAAGAGCACATGACTTCTATCCTTTATGCTGTTTCAGCATTCTTTATCTCAATTCCTTGGAACTGGGATTACATCTCAAATGGCGAGCCTGTTAGCCTTTCTGGTGTGATCAATACTTCATTCTTGGGTACACAAGGGGTATTTGCTGCTTTGATTATCGGTGGTTTGTCTGTTGTTATGTATAACAAACTGCTTGGCACAAAACTAAAAATTAAATTGCCTGAAGGTGTTCCACCTTGGGTTGCAGCTACTTTTGAATCACTTATTCCGGGTACGATTACGATGCTTTTCTTTGCAGTAGTTACAGGTGTGCTTCATTTGACAGTTGGTCAAACGATGCCTGAACTCTTATTGCAAATGATCCAAAAACCAATGGAATTTATCGCTGGAACTTCAGCTTTTGCCTTTATCTCTCAGTTTACTTGGTCATTATTCATGTGGTTTGGTATTCATCCATCATCTATCTGGGGCGCAATCTTCGGTGTGACTTGGAATGTCAATGACGTGCAAAATATGGCTGGAACTGGTCATCACTTGTATTCTACTATGTTTATGAACTTCTCAACTATCGCTGCTGGTACATTTGCTTTGGCACCTGTTTTGGCTATGATGATTGCTTCAAAACAAGAAGGCGAAAAAGAAGTTTCAAAAATGGCTTTGATGCCTGCAATCTTTAACATTTCTGAGCCGATTACCTTTGGCTTGCCAATTATTATGAACCCAGTTTACTTGTTGCCATTTGTGATTACTCAACCACTTTGCTTCTATATTGGTGTGTTCTTCACGAAAATTGGCTTTATTGATGTGATTACGAACAACGTTCCTTGGACTGTACCACCAGTTATTTCTGGTATCTTGTTTACTGGTTCATTGAATGGTGCGGTTGTGCAACTTGTCAACTTAGCGATTGCGACAGCGATTTACTTGCCATTTGTCCGTCTTGGCGGAAGAATTGCAGCACAAAAAGATGAATTAGGTGAATTAGTGTGATTGTTTTAAATCCTTTAATTACAGATGGTGCCATTTTACAGGCGCAAGAAGATGTCCTCATTGCAGGACATACTTCTGTTTTGGGTCGCTATGTGGCAAGACTTGGCGATGAAGTACAGACTGCACTGACTGATACTTCTGGTAATTTTCTATTTCGTTTTGCCAAAAGACCTTATAATACTGTAGAAAGTCTAGTCGTTGATGATATTTATATCGGCGATTTGCACTTCGGGCAGGTCTATCTTTTTGCAGGACAGTCCAATATCGAGTTTAAAATGCAGCAAGAAACGCATTTTAATGAAGAAGAAGCATGGCTTGCGGAAAATGAACTTGCTATCAAGTATTTCCAAGTTCCGCAGATTGAATATGAAAACGGAGCAGAAATATTACCTGAAAATCTAGCTTGGAATGGTTGGCAAGAGCTGAATAGCCAAAGTCTAGGTCAGCTCTCAGCTGCCGCATATTATGCCATGAAAGAATTTTGTGCAGCCAATCCAACTATTCCAGTCGGAATTGTTGAGTGCAATAAGGGCGGCACCAGTGCTAGTGCTTGGATTAGTCAGGAGTTTTTAGCACGCAGCGCTTCCATCATGGAAAGCTTGGTTGCTCCATATCAAGCCCAATATCAAGGAAAAACTGATGAAGAATTGGATTTGGTAACGCAAGCATTCTACCAAACTGCCGAAAAATACTATGCTCTAAGAGCAAAATGGGTCAAAGAAAACCCAGAAATGAGCTTGGGTGAGATAAAAGACATTATCGGTGGTTCTCCTTGGCCACCACCAGCAACTAGAAAATCCTTCCTGCGCCCAAGTGGTTTGTATCAGACCATGTTCCAAAAGATTACTCCCTTTTCTTTTGGTGCGGTCGTTTGGTATCAAGGTGAGGAAGATTCTGGTAATGCGACTATCTATGAGGAATTATTAAGTCTCTTAATCGCTCAGTGGAGACGAGATTTGATGAATGAAGCTCTGCCTTTTTACATCGTGCAGTTGCCAATTTACAACGAGCGTGCGCCAAAAGACTGGCCACTTATCCGTCTGGCTCAGGCAAATGTCGCTCAGAAACTAGCCAATGTCTATCTGGAAGTAACGATCGATACAGGTCTTGTTGATGATATTCATCCACCAGATAAGTCGCTTGTCGGTAAACGATTGGGCGAGCTGATTATTCAAAAGCATTATGCGAATTGTCCGATTGCCAAAATCGAGCAAATCAAAGAAAACAGCATCACGCTGGAAGTCATGAGTGCCAAAAGTCTATCAGAAACTAGCTTTAAGCTCATGTTTAATGAGCAGATGATTACTGCTCAGGTGGTGGATAATAAGATAGAAGTGCCTGTAAATCAGAAAGGGACCCTATCTTTTGCTTATGAGAAAGTGCCTGAGCAGACTGTTTTTAATGAAGTTGGCTATCCTTTGTCGCCTTTTCGATTTACTATTTTTTAGAGAAATAAAGAGCTTGTCTCAAAAGTCTTCCGCTGACTTTTGGGGCAAGCTTATTCATTTGTGGACTGGAAAAACGAATATAAAAAGCCTAGCAAAAGCTAGACTTGCAATTTTTCCATCAAAGCGTCAGTCATTGTTTGAGAAAAGTTAATGCCAGCGTTCATGGCACGGACATTCAGCCAATGAGGGATTTTGATGGTCTTTTTGTCTGCGTGACCTTCTTGTATGTACCCTGTCAGGTCAACAGATACTAAAGTAACAAATTGATAGGACTTGTCGTACTTGACCTCATTTACAGGTGTGGGTTCTGGAAGTGTTTCGCCTTGCTCAATTAAGTCGGCGAGCATTAAACCAAGAAGGTCAGTAGCCATATCCAAGCCTTCTTGAATATCCGCTCCTTGAGTAGCGGCTCCCTCAATATCTGGGAAATAAATGCCATAGCCCACAGGGTCAGTTTCAAAGATTGCAGGATAAACTTTTTTAAGCATTCCAATCACTCCTTTTCTTTCTATAAAAAGCGAAGGGAATTACTTCCCTACCGCCTGTCGAACCGTTTTTTCTACCGTAAGAGAAAGTTCCTTTCCATGAGCGGTCAAATGAACTGGTCGAGGATAACCTTTTTTACGGAATTTCCTATGTGAACCTTTCCCTTGCCCCTTCACTTCAACGAAACCTGCCTCAAGTAGCAAACGCTCCGCTTGTCTTACTGTCATTGGCATTCATGACTACCCCCTGACAAAAAAGATTATAGCACGTGCAAGGGCGTATTTCAAGAATGGTGCTTTTATTGAACTTCAATCTGACAAGACCGCATAGTCTCCAACGCCGCCTCATGCTTTTCAGGACTAACTCCAGCACAGCAAGCGCTATCCACCAAAATCTTTACCTCCGGGGCGAATGCCTTTATCAACAAAGCATTAGAAACCACACAAATATCCGTGCAAATCCCGATAAGTTCTACTTGGTCTATCTGCTTCTCCGCGACATATTGGGCAAGCTCGGTCGAGCCAAAGGTCGATTTTTCAAATACTTTCTCAAATCCCAACCTAGCTTCCTCACGTAATTGCCAGCCAAACGTTCCATTAATACAGTGGATGACAGGCAGGTTCTCTCCTTCCTGAGTATCCAGATAATCCTCAAAGTGCGTATCCATTGTCACCACTCGTTCTTCTTCTGGGTAGCTTTTTATCTTTTCCACAACATTTGGTATAATCGCAACAGCTTCTTTTGTACCGAGACTTCCGTCAATAAAATCGTTCTGAAAATCCACGACTACTAGCAATTTCTTCATTATTCTTCCACCTCATCTGTAAACTTTATGCGTAAACTAGACAGCTGTCCTGCCTCTAATTTTTCATTTTTTAAATCTGCCCGATTAATCCATGCCACGCTCCCCAATTCCCATGTGAAAAACCATAAGCCAACCACAATTAGCTCTAGTAAAATGGAATTGGTATAGGTATAAAGCAAGAAGAAGATAATAGCTGTCACAATCGACCATAGGAACAAAACTAAGGCACGACGGCTGTTGACACGCAGGGAAAAATCTGTCTCCCCTAGCGCCAAACCGTAATGCTCCTTTATGACACGCTGGATAATCTCTTTTTCGCTATCAGTAAACTTGCGCCCAGTAATCTCTAGCACAATCGCTTCTTCCACTGGAATATGATAGGCACAGTTATCAATATAGCTAGTAAATTCTTCATTTATCCACTCATAATCCTTGACCGAATAACGCGACACAATGTCATCAATTGACTGGACTTTGGCGGTAATATAAGCCTCGTCGTTTTCCATATAATAGTGTTTTACAAATTTCTGGTAATTGAATTTCGCCTTCTTAAAGCGACTTAAATTTTCTAATGTTTTCTCCGTTTTTCTAAATAGCGGCATTTTCTAACCTCGTTAATTTAACAACAACTTCACATCGTGCCGTGTGTGGGAACATATCAACCGAGCGCAGATATTCTACTTTAAATGCTTTCGCCAGCTCCACCAAATCTCTAGCCAAAGTCGATGGATTGCAAGAAATATAGACTAACTTTTTTGGCGGATGAGCAAGAATTGCCTTTTTGAGCGCATTATCCAGCCCAACACGCGGAGGATCAACGATAATGCTGGTCGGACGAAAGCCTTCCTTGAGCCATTTTGGTAGTAGAACTTCCGCTTTGCCTAGCTCATATTTGGTATTGGTCAAATTCATGCGCTGGGCATTTTTCTTGGCATCCTCAATGGCTGAGGGGATAACATCCATCCCACGAACCTCAGCGACCTTGCTTGCAAAAGAAAGCCCAATCGTACCAACTCCGCAATAAGCATCAACAACTTTTTCATCTTTTTGCAAATCCAACGCTTTAATGCCCTCTTGATAAAGAATGCTAGTCTGCAGCGGGTTGAGCTGAAAGAAAGCCCGAGCGGACAGGTCGAAAACGACCTCATTGATATGCTCCTCAATCGCCTCTTTGCCCCAAAGATGAATGGTCTTGTCGCCAAAAATCTCCGAAGACTTAGACGGCTGAATGTTTTGCATGATACTGACAATCTCAGGATGTTTGGTACGGATTTCTTCTATAATAATGTCCTTGTTGGCAAAAGCAGCAGAGGAAGTGATAAAAACCAACTGCAATTCGCCAGTCGCAAAAGCATATCTAGTCATAATCGTACGAAATCCAGCAATTTTGTTCTTTTCGTTTAGAATTGGAGCCTTATACTTATTGAGAATATCCACCACAGAATTAATGACTTCCTGCGTATGACTTTCCTGCACTAGACAATCTCGAATTTCAACCAAACGGTGCGAGCCTTCTTCATAAAGTCCAGCAACAGCCTTTTGCCCAAACTTTTGTAGCTGGAATTGCGCTTTATTGCGGTAATTCCAAGGATTATCCATGCCGATTGTGTCTAATAATTGATAGTTTTCATACCCTTGTGGCTTGAATTTCTCCAAAGCCTGCTTGAGCAAATCCTTTTTAAAAGCAAGTTGTGCTGGATAATCCATGTGCATGAGCTGACAACCACCGCAGGTTTCGTAAACAGGACAAAGCGGTTTAACCCTGTCCTTGCTTTGTTTTTTGAATTTGATAATACTGGCATAGGCGAAGGTTTTTTGAGTATCTTCTACTTTCACATCGACAATTTCGTTTTTCAGCGCATTGGCGACAAAGAGAATTTTTCCCTTGTAATTTGCGACACCCTCGCCGTTAATTCCGATACGTTTGATGCGGATATTGGGGAGTTTTTGCCCTTTTTTGATTACTACATTCATGATTTACACCTCGTTTAATTAACAGTCCGTAATTCCCCCACCTCTAAGGTGGCGGGATGTAAGGACTTCGGTCTGGGGCGTGCCAATAGGCACGTACATGACCGAAATTTTTGTGCTTGTAAAACAAGCAATCCATCATTTTTTGTTATACTCTTTATATCGAACTAGACAAGGAGTGTTCAAAATGACGAAGCATAAAGCCTATAAATTCCGCCTATATCCAACTGCTGAGCAGAAACACTTGTTCAGTAAAACTTTTGGTTGCTCTCGTTTTATTTGGAATCGAATGCTCAATGACAAGCAGGAACACTACCAAAAAACCAAAGAAAACTTGATGACAACTCCCGCTCAGTATAAAAATGAGTTTCCTTGGCTCAAAGAAGTCGATTCTTTAGCACTGGCAAACGTACAACTGCAATTACAGAAAGCCTATAAATCTTTCTTCCAATCAGGTTTTGGTTTTCCAAAATTCA
>Ga0268261_10000246_pt1 | contig 33082 bp, 26 predicted proteins | sample TergutNc150P1_FD_190353 | JGI IMG/M metagenome (GOLD analysis project Ga0268261, IMG submission 190353) | Nasutitermes corniger P1 segment gut microbial community from laboratory colony in Florida, USA - Nc150 P1 (SPAdes) (version 2) | ecosystem: Host-associated > Arthropoda: Insects >... | reverse complement strand
CCAAGAATATCGTACCGAGATAGATTAACCTTCACTTCCCTAACAGTACACACACACTGTCACTGACATGCACACTTTTTAATAATATCAACTGCTGATCACTCACCGTTGGTTGTCTAATCAGCAACTGGCACAACAGCAACAGGCAACAGCACCAACAGGCAGCAACAGGCAACAGCACCAACACGCAACAGGTAGCAACTGTGACAGAGGCGGGCAGCGTTCTGCTAGACATTACACACGCTGTCTTTAAATTCTGAACATACGCATACATACACAATATATTCACACTATCAAATGTTGCTCTCACACTTACCGTGTAACTAGTAGATGCTCGAGGGCTTTGGCGTCGGCTTTGGCGTCGGCGGCGGCACTGGCAGCGTTCTTCTACTAGACATTACAAAACACTGTCTTTAAATTCGGAACATTCGCATACATACACAATATATTCACACTAGCATATGTTGCTCTCACACTTACCGTGAACTAATAGGTGTCTGAAGGCGTCGGTAGTAACAGCAGCGGCGTCGTCTTGCAAAATAACGTGCAGTATAACTCACGAGTAACAGCAACACAATGCAGCGTGAATGCAAAACGTCTTCCAAACTGCACTATATATCTTTTGTAACAAAATACTCATTCTGTATTGTCACTGCAACCGTGCAGTGTCAGCAGATGACCACTCCTTCGCTAGCTTGCATGTACGGGGCTGTCCACTTCCTCCCACACGCCACACCCGACGACGGCAGCGATTACAGATTTTAATATATAAATGCTTAACTCCCGCAAATACACACAGTCAACTTACTGCTATTGCTAACAACGCCAACGCCAAAGCTGACGCTGTCGTAATGTCTCTGCTGCAAAGCCGTCGAACAATACCTGGGCTCCATCAATACGTGGCCTGCATACATCATAACCTACCTCTTCGCTGAAACACCTTCGCCCACGATCGTCGAGGAATTAACAGCATTTTTCGCAGGCAATGCTCTGCCTAAAACACTCGCCTACAGGCTATATAGCGCCTGTAATCCCGAGGCAGCAAACGAGCTAGTGCGCCAGCAATTCTACGCACGGTTTTCATTGTGGCACTCTTCCGACACCGTCCGACGCCACTCCATGTATTATGATGTACGTATCAAGAAACACGTACCGTACTACACAGAGCTCTGCGATCTTGCGGATAATCCAGAACCCGTACCTGGCTGGCCTGCCCCGAAATTAGGCGTCGCAAACACGGCAACTCCCATTATGATAAACGCCACGTTGCGGCTGGTAAGTCAAAAACAATTGTAAAAACATTCTGTTAATAAAACCAATCTATGTACACCATATTCACTTGTCTTCATTTCACACTTTGTACATCCCGTTACACCTTACAGCTAAGATAAGGAACAGTACGCGCTCATTGCTGGTTTAGACCCAGCCAATTCTTAGAATTATAGGCAGTCCGCCATCGCGCTAGTTGCATACCGTTCCTTATATGGTAATCCTGTCCACCATTGCTGTTCTCTTCCGCTAGCACACCGCCCCACATCATACACCAACCAGCCAATAACAGCCACCTTACATACAGCATCTCCTTATTTGGAAACGATCAGGCGGCAGCAATCTTTGACATGCAACCAATACCGATCACCCTACATCCAGCATTACCATATTTGGAAAAGGGCAGACGACGACAGCCATCTTGGCATGCGACAGTGGTGTCAGCCTGCCACGCCTTCTCCTTATTTGGAAACGATCAGACGGCAGCCAGCATTACCATATTTGGAAAAGGGCAGACTACCGCCATCTTGGCATGTGACAGTGATGTCAGCCTGCCACGCCTAAACACCACATAAACGCAGCGCCATCTTCAAGCTACCAGACTACACGGCGGCATCACGGTAACCCATCCTTTACCCTTATTAAACATCATCATATGATTAAAAACATGACATCAACACAGCGCCATCTTCAAGCTACCAGACTACACGGCGGCATCACGGTAACCCATCCTTTACCCTTATTAAACACCATCATACGATTAAAAAGGGAAACCCTACCTATGCCTCACGACCCATACATCACGCACACACCTACAAACACATCCCAAACACTAGGGTCATCAAGGACCAAGCCAGTGGCGTAGGGGGGGCATGGTGCCACCCTGACAAAATACCTTCTTCAAGTCGAAACACATGGTCCGATCCAAAGTAGGCCTTTACTACTTGGGATAGAGTGCTGAGTCTGTCCAGAAAAAATAAAAACAAAGTACTGCAAGGTAAGATTGGAACTGACAGAATGGGCTTTTGTCTTTCAGTTGTGCTTACAAAAAATGTGCTGTCTTGTCCTGAGACATGTGTCACAACTGCTGAAGAGTTTGAGGCTCAAGTGCGGTTTTATGTTGAAACTGCACATTTTCCAATGCAGAATTTATACACAGGAGTGACATTTTAAAAACAAAAATTGCAAATTTTCAAACTTTCCTTTGAAGATATTTTCCCAAATTACAAGTCTAATTCGAAGGGGGGATTATTAAGAGTGTTTCACTGTATGTCCATGTTGAATGGGGCTGCATTTAAGGAGAGGGGGTGCAGAAGTATTTGAACTACGTGAGGTGGCTGTTAACCTAAGAAGATCCTACTCAAGTTTATATTTGCCGGCCTTATACGGCCTTATACGGGATTTTCTACCTCTGCGTTTACCCCGTAATTTTCAAGCGTTGCTCCTCTTTTGGGCTCTTCATATTTTATTTGATAGACGTTACGGACTCAAGTCCTCCTTAGGAAACGTTTGTAAATATAAGTGTAACATACCGACTTACGTCGTCTCGACGTAGTTGTCCCGCACTTAAACTTGTTTGCCTACTCACCCAACATTTACGAACCACGGAAATAATGGACCTAGTTTCGAGACGTAATAACTTTCATAAACAGGGAGGAACAAAGGCGGGATATGCTGTAACTTGACCCAGCATTAATCCAAGCTTGCAAATTCGCACGTATGATGCTGAAGATGTTTTCAAGTTCTTGGACTCAAATTATGAGGACCTGATGGTTGATCGTCTTCTCGAAATTCGGAAACCAAGAGACTTCGAAGAAGCTGAGGAATCTGCCTGATCCTAAGGAGAGTAACGTGGCAGTTTTGAAGAAGACTGAAGGGTATGGATTGACTGAAGCTGGTTTACGGGCGAATAAGTGCCCTTAATTCTTGACGAATCTTAACCAAACGTCGATCGCCCTAGCTAATGTGCGCGGTGACATAGGTACGGATGTTCACGAAGCTTTACACTAGGAGCTGAGTTGCGGAAGAATAACTGTTTTGGCAAGTATTTAAATGCCCACAAATCTTGGCTAACCTAAATTGAACTTGGATCGTGTGTAGCGCATGTTGGCCGTAACAGTCACGTATCCTACGGGCGTTTGCTGTAATAGGAGGTTAATTGCAGGAAGAAGAATTGGAGTCATCGTGCAAAGTGTCCTTAATTCTTGACCGATTTGAAGGAACTTGGATGTTATGTAGCGAATGTGTGCAGTGAGAGGCATACGGATCGTCCTATAATGTTATCCAAGGTGCTATGATCTTTATGTAAGGTGCCCTGAATGCTACACTGATATACGCAAACTTGTATGTTGTGTGCCGAATTTCGATCTTCCAGAACCTTCTACAACAGGAGCAAGTTGCCGGGCGAATGTGTTTTTGTTGTGAGGCGAAGTGCTCCTAATTCTTGCCGGATCTTAAAACAAATGTGGATCTCTCTAGCCAATGTGCCCAGTGGCATAGTTACGAATATTCGTGAAGCTTTATAGAATAGGAGCAGAGTTGCGAAAGAATAACTGTTTTAGTGTGTGTACGGTGGCCCAACCCTTTGGGACCCACGATTCTTTCCCTCCTATTTGCTAACAGCCCCAAGCTGAATTTAGGCTTCTTAACAGCACTACTTTTAAAGATTATAGAAAATACATATTTCTACTCAGGAATTTCCAAATATCAGGTTAATACATTAGACGATGTAGATTACACTGATATACAAAATTTAACTTTTTGATATTTGAAGAAACGAAATGTGGCAATTCTTGTGTAAATGGAGGTGCTGGACACGAAAATCACAATAAAAATTCTTCATTAGCTACGGGTTTGAAGCTATTGCCTCTTACCTGTACTACGTCATAAGTCGAAGGTTGCGTATAGCTGTAGTGCAATCGGGCCTTCGCCTGCCGATTGAATGTCAGTTGGAGAATCACGCATGAAGGTCCAGCAATAATCAGTAAACATTGATGGGCTCCATTTCTCTTTGTATCTGCCCTCCATTGCCACAATGTCCTGGCGGAAACGTTCACCGTGCTCGTCACTCGCGGAACTACAGTTCTCCGGAAAGAAGTCCAGATGAGAACTCAAAAAGTGACCATATTCTTTTGTCATAGTGATGCGCCTTGTCCCTGCTGTCCCACTCGCACAAGAAACAAGGAAATTTTGTGAACCCGAGCTGCAGTCCAAGCAAAAGTGCAATGACTTTCAGGTCCGCACAAATGTTCCACTTGTATGTCATACTCTTTGTATTGCAATAACTGCTTCATGCTATCATCACTTTCTTTAATCCCAAATATCTGTGCAACAGGAATGGAAGGTAACACATTCCCATTGTACAGACGAACAGCTTTAAGACTGACTTTGGTGGAATCTATAAATAGCCTCCATTCATCTGAGCAGTGGCCCTTGTTTAATATGAACAAGCCATCCACCTCTTTGCATGCCACTAGAGTGCCCTCCATGATGAAGAATTCTTTCATAATTTCTTTTTGTGATAAGAATATAGTTATTTTCACGCCTTTATCCAAATATTTCCATTGTTTTATTCTTGATGCTAGCAGTTCGGCCTTTATTTTGTAAGCTTGCAATCGCCTACCAGATTATTCAGTTTGTGTAAGTTTGTGAGGTGACTCATATGCTGGACCTTAGAAGTCTAGATCTGTAGGTTCTTCGTGAGGTCCTATTTTCTCCGTGTCTTCCTGTTCCATCTCCGAATTCAAATTGTATTCTTTGGTGGCTCCGGCACGGGCAGATCTTCCCCATTAGGCCCGGGTCTGATGGCAGAGGGTATATTTGGAGAGTCAATACTGTGCTTCCTCTTTCTGTTCATACTACTTGCCACAGGAGGTGTCAAGCAAAAGTAGCAGTCACTGCTGTGATTTGAGGGTTCCTGCACACCATTTGAATGGCAAAAAGCATTGCCATTCCCTTACGATTTATCCAGCCTACAAGACGTGTTGCACACGATTTGCACACAATGTGCGGCGACCACTTCTTGTCTTGGTCACCCAGTTTACACCCAAAGTACAGATGGTAGGCTTTCTTGATCAGAGGCGTTATAGAACACTTCTGTGACGCTAACGTCACTTCCCCACACACAACAGAATCGGTCCGCACTGTTCACACAAGAGCGAGACATCCTGTCCTACACCTGCACTTATACGGACTGAAACTGAGGCAGTCTGATGGCTGATGCAATGACCTTATCCTGTGACATTACTCTAGTCATAGCGTTAGTCGCCCTTGATTAATGACCTTATCATGTACACTAGTTACAACGTTAGTCACCCGTGATTATCATTTATGAACCCTATTTTGAAATCGGAATGCGTTGTACATGAAGGCAGGCTCCTGTATCTTCGAAACAAGAGCTAAACAATTCTTAATATCATATTCGTGTTCAGCACCCACGAAATAGCCATAAAAGACTTGTTTCGTCAATCCTAGTTTTGACTGTAGATTAGTGTTATTAAGTAAAATGGAAAGTATGAGTAATGATATAAAGTTTACATAATACATGCACTATTTCCAAATAAATATTAGTCATTATTCAAATTTGAAGAACTATAAATTTTCACCTTTAATATTACAAGGTTGTCGCAGAGACTATAAGAAAGAACATTTAGTTTTGCACGGATTGGGATGATATGGTCCCTCTTGCCTTGCTAATTTCTGAACACATCTATGTCGTAAATGCTGCAGATTATAAAAAATATACGAGTTTGAATCCTAATACTTCACATGTAAGCCAATATAAATTACAGGTAAAAATGTATAATTTAAATTAATGTTGGAATTTAAAAATATGTAAAATTGTGATCATCAAAACAATATGCTGGGCACAGTGGGCACAAGAGAAAGCATTTAATTTCGTACAGACTAACAAATTAGGGCTCTGTAATGCTGTTACTTCCTTACACGCGCAATTTTGTATGAAACACTGCAATCTGTACGTAGTGTCTACAGTGGTGTTTAACAGTCCGCGAAGACACTTTAAGCATTTGCTGCAGATTGTTGTAGCTCTTGAGGGGTTTTCTTTGGCTCTGCAGACACAGCATTGTACCTGCCTCTGTCCCAGAAGTGTCTGTAGACGTGGATGACCTCTGTAATACTTTTTAGGAATATCCTCTGCCAGCACTTTAGAAATCAACTGTTCAACAAGATCAGTTATGTATTGAATTCTTGTTTTCACCGCCATTGAACCCAGGTTGTTTTATACACAAATATTTGGAACTATTTTGTTTATTATATTGAATGCCACCTTTTTGCAGCACTTAACAGACTTCCTATCGTCCATGTAGTCCTACATCATGTGTGAGGTGTCAGTTCAACCCATGTGCTTGTTGATTTCCTCCCACCACACTGTCATAGTAGAGTCCTAAGCAATTGCCTTGGTTGACAGCAGAATTATAGGAGCTGTTTGTGACCCCTCCAGAATTCACATGCTAGCACTGGCCCAGACTTGCAGTACATTTTCTCACCTAATGTGAATTTTGTGTTGAACTTCACAGAATTAGGCGAAAGCATGCGCCTCGCTGTGCCTATGATGTTGGTCCCAGCTTGGTGTAGTGGTTGCTCCAAAACGACAAACAAAATAATTATAAACTAATATATGGTGTAACGTTTGTTGAATTATTCACCTGTCTGCAGCAACTTCATCACAACCGTTTGACTAATTTGGCGGAAGTCATGTTTGTAGGACATATTCAGCACCCATAAGTTCCATATCCATACATGAATTTAATCACTTGTCGCAAGTGATGTTTCGAGGCCTTATTTAGCACAGATAAGTCGCCGGTCGAGAGTAAAATCACGAATTTCTTGTGTTGGCACAACTAATGTGGCCCCTTTTCACCACAGATAGTCTGCCTGCTGAGGGCCAATACACGAAATTCTTCACTTGACGTGAGTCAAGTTTACAGCCCAAAATTACACAAATGGGCTGCATCTCAAGCGCCAGTACACGAATTTCTCTAGTAATGTTTGGAGTCCATATTCAATTCATATAGACTGCATGACTAGCGTCAATACATGAAACTTATCACTTGGGCTAATGATGCTTCGACCTCATATTAAACACAGGTATGCTGTATCTCGAGCGCCAGTAGAATAATTTCTTCACTTGGCGCAATTTACGTCAGGAGCATGAATAGTGCCAATAGAATAAATACATCAATTGACTGGAGTCATGTTTCGAAAACATTCAGCACAGATAGGTTGTAGTTCGACAGCAAATTGACGAGTTGGCCCAAGCCATGTTTGGTGTCCCTATCCAGCACAGATACGTTACATTGCAACTGCAACTCGGCGTGACTCAGGTGCGAGCGGTTATTCAGCACAGGTGTCATATCTGGAGCTCCAATACACGGTTTTCATTAAATGGCGCACATAATGTTTAAGCCCTTATTAAGCATAAATTGGCTGCATGACGAATTGCAACAGACGAAATACATCACTTGGCTCAAGCCTTATTTCGACCAATAATCAATACAGATAGATTCTCGATCGCCAAAACACGAATTTCTTCAAGGTCAAATTCATCACAAATAGGCTGTGTGACAAGCACAAATGTACGATTATCTTCAGTAGGCACACGGTTTGTTTGTTAGGCTGCATATCAAGCGCCAATAAACGAATTTTATCAGTTGTCACGGGTCATGTTTTGGGCCCACATTCAGAAAAGAAAGGACGTATCTCAAGCACGAATACATGATTTTCAAGTTGGCGCAAGTCATGTTTCAGTCGCATATTGAGCAGGGATGGGGTGCAAAAAATTCCAATAGACGAATTTCATCACTTCGATCAAGTCTTGATTCCAGCTCATTCAACACAAATATGCTGCACGTTGAGCGCCAATCCACAAATTTTTTTTCTGTTGGCGGAAGTCATGTTTGGAGCCCATATTCAGCACAGATAAACTACATAACCAGCATCAATACACGAATATCACCAATTATCGCGTCATGTCTAGCTCATATTCGGCACAGATAAGCTGCATTTCGAAGACACGATTTTCTTGAGTTGTAAGTCATGTTTGGAGCACATATTAAGCAAAGATAGTCTGCATATTTACCTTCAAAACACTAATTTCATCACTTGTCACGTCACCTTTCGATAAAATATTCAATACAGATAAGTGCCCATGCACGAATTTCTTGTGTTGGCTCAAGTAACATTTGTAGCCCTTATTGAGAACAGATTTGCTGCATGTCTACCGCAAATACAACAGCTTAATTATTTGGCGCGAATCATGTTACGAGCCCTTACTGATGTCGGAATGGCTGAATGTTGGAAGCCAGTACATTAATTCCGTTACTTGGCTCGAGACATGTTTCTTGGCCATATTCGGCAGTTAGACTATGGTTCGAGATCCTTCATCAGAATTTCATGAGCTTTCTCAAGCCATGTTTGGAGACCATATTCCCCACAGAAAAGCTGCATGACCAGCATCAGTACACGAATTCCAACACTTATCGCAAGTCATGTTTGGAGCACATAATAAGCACAGATAGTGTAGGTCGAGTGACAATACACGAATTGCGCAATTTGCGCAAGTCAAGCTTGTAGCCCATTATTCGGCATAGGTAGTCTGCATGTCGTAGACGAGTACACCAAAGTTGTTTTCGGTTGCCGCAAGTCATGTTTGTAGCACACATGCAGCACACAGACTCAATCTCTAGCATCTATACACGAATTTAATAATTCGTCGCAAGTGATGTTTCGAGGCTTTATTCAGCATCTATAAGATAAAGGTCGAGCGTACAATCACGAATTTGTTGCTACCCATTTTTAGCACAGAAAACTTGCATGCCGAGAGCCAATACACCAACTTCTTCACTTGGCCCAAAAATAGCATAGAGGGGCTGTATCTCCTGCGCTAACACACGAATTCCTCTAGTTGTTGAAAGTAATGTTCGGAAACCATATTCAGTTCATATAGCCTGCATGAAAGCGTCAATAAATGAATTTTATCATTTGGGCGAGTGATTCTTCGATCCCATATTACATAGGTAGGCTGTATCTCGAACGCCAGTACACGATTTTTTTCACTTGGCGCAATTTATGTTGGAAGGCCAGGAGACTACATAATTATCTAATATAAACGGCCAGGAGACTACATAAATATCTTGACTGGAGTCATGTCTCGAGCACATATTGGGCAGATAGGTTGTAGTTCGACAGGAAATGGACGAATTTCTTGAGTTGGCCCAAGTCATGTTTGGTGCCCATATTCAGCACAGATACGTTCCACTTCGACTGACAATACACCAATTACGTCACTTCGGGTGACTTATGGTATACCCCTTATTCAGCACAGATACGACGCACCTGGAGCTCCAATACACGGTTTTATTTAAGTGGCCCAAAAAAGTTTAAGCCCATATTAAGCATAGACTGCCTGCATGATGAATTGCAACATACAAAATTCATCACTTCGCTAAAGTCACCTTCAGAACCCATACTTAACGCGGAAAGCATTATTCTCTAAAGCCAAAACACAAATGTCTTCAGGGGGCGCAAGTCATGATTCGAGGCAAATTTATGAAGCGCCAATGCAGATCAACATGGGTTGGCATTAATCTTGTTTTGAGCTCATACACAGCACACGTAGGCTGTATGTCAATCGCCAGTACACGAAATTCATCACTTGTCGCGAGTCATGTTTTGTGTCCATATTCAGATCAGATAAGCCGTATCTAGAGCACAAATACATGTTTTCATTAGTTGGCGCAAGTCATGTTTCAAGCGCTAATTCAGCACCGATAGGCTGCATAACACTTTCCGAATAGATTAATTTCGTCACTTGGATCAATTTATGTTTCATGCTCATACTGCAAAGATATGCTGCATGTCGAGCCACAGTACACGAATTTCTTTTATTGGCGCAAGTCCTGATTGTAACCCCTATTGATCACAGATAGGCCGCATGACCAGAATCAACACACGAATTTCACCATATTTCGCAAATCGTACTTCTAACTCATAATCGGCCCAGGTAAGATGCATTCACGATTTTCTTGACTTGTAACTCAAGTTTGTTGTCCATATTCAGCACAGACAGGCTGCATGTTCAGCTTCAATACACTAATTTCATCACTTCCCGCAAGTCATGTTTCGATTCAATAGTCAATAGCTGTAGGTAGAGCGCCAATGCACGAATTTCTTTTGTTGGCTCAAGTAATATCTGTAGCCCTTTTTCAGAACAGATTGGTTTACATGTCTAGCGCCAATACACCAGTTTAATAATTTGGCTTGAGTCATGTTTCGAATCCATACTGGTCACGGAATTGATGCATATTGGAAGCCAGTATACAAATTTCATTACTTGGCTCGAGTCACGTTTCGTGGCCAAATTCGGCAGAGAAAATCTGTGGGTCGAGATCCCCTACAAGAATTTGCTGAGCTGGTGCAAGTCAAGTTTGGAGGGCATAATCAGCACAAAAAAGTTGTAGGTCGTGTGACGTAACTCGAATTCCTTAAGTTGTCGCAAGTCATGTTTCGAGCCAATATTCAGCAGTGATAGCCTCTATGTCAAGCGCCAATACTCCAGTTTTATTACTTGGAATGAGTCACGTTTCGAGCCCATTTTCAGAATAGATATGTTGTATTTTAACCTCCAATACACTAATTTCATCCCTTTGCGCCAGTTATGTTTCGAGGACAACATTACTGATTGGATTATGTAGATTGCAAAAACACGTATATCTTCTGTTGGAGTAATTCATCTTTCGCAGACATTCATCACAGTTAGACTGAATGTTGAGGACCAACCACGAATAACATAACTTGAGGCGAGTCATGTTTAGAAAACATATTCAGCACACATAGGCTGTAACTCGAGCGCCAAAACACGAATGTCTTCACTTCGCACGTCATATTTGAAGACCATATGAGCACAGATAAACTGAATGTAAAGCACCAATCGACGAATTTTATTACTTGACTAATCAAATTACGAGCACATATTTAGCCCAGATAGGACGAGTGAAAATACACGAATTTCTAGAGTCTGCGCATATTGGGAATAGGTAGTCTACATTTCGTAGACGAATACACCAATTTCATTATTTGGATCAAATTCTCGACAACGTACTTACCACAGATTGGATATAACTTTATCGCAAATATACGGTTTTCATGTGTTGTCGCACATAATGTTTAGAGACAATAATAAAAAAAAATTGCTGCATGTCGAGGGAACACACGGATTTAATCACTTAAAACGATTCATCTTTAGAAACATTATGCAGCATTTGTAACCAAATATTCAATATAGAATGGCTGCATGAAGTATTCCAAAAGGCGAAATTTATCACTAGGTTCAAGTCACATTTCGAGGCAATATTCAATGTAGATTATCGAACGGCAAAACACGAATTTCATCAAAGGGGCGAAAGTCATGATTCAGGATCAAATTCAAAACAAATGGGCAGTAGGTAAAGTGTCAATGCACGATCATCTTAAATTAGCTTAAGCCGTGTTTGAGCTCATATTCAGCAACAACTAGGCTGCATGTAAAGCGCCAATAAACGAATTTCATCACTTCTCGCAAGTCACGTTTTGAGCACACAATCAGCAGTAACTCCTTGTCTAGAGCACAAATACATGATTTTCATTAGTTAGGGCATGTCATGTTTCAAGCTCATATTAAGTAGAGATAGGCTGCATAACAATTTCGAATAGACGTATTACATCACTTGGATCAAGTCAGGATTCCAGCTCATATTCAACTCTAATATTTCGAACAGCAATACAAATTTTTTCTGTTGGCGCAAGTCACGTTTGCGGTCCACATTCAACACCGATAGGATATAAATCCTATAAATCAGGATCAAGGCACGAATTTCACCACTTATACTCGGCACAGATGAGATACACATTCATGGCACATACACGATTTTCAAGAACTGTCTAACTTATGTTTGGATCCCATATTAGCACAGCCAGCCTGCATGCTCAGCTTCAGTACACTAATTTCAGCACTTCCCGCAAGCCGTGTTTCAATTCCATATTCAATAGTTGTAGGTCGAGCGCCAATACCCGAGTAATTTTGTGGCCCAAGTAATTTTGTGGCCCTTATTGAGAACAGATTTGCTACATGTCTACCGCCAACACGCTAATATAATCATTTTACGCAAGATATGTTTTGTAGCCTTTACTAATCATGGATTGGCTTCATGTTGGTAGTCAGTACATTAATTTCATTACTTGGCTCGAGTTATGTTTCTTGACCATATTCGGCTGAGATAATCTGTGGCTTAAGGTGCTTTATCAGAATTTCTTGAGCTGGCGCAAGCCTTGCTTGGACGCCATTAATTTCCATTATTAATCCGCATGCCCAGCATTAGTACATTAATTCCAACACTTATTGCTTCAGTTTGGAGCGCATTATGAGCACATATAGAGTGTAGGTCGAGTGACAATACGCGTTTCTTAAGTTTGCGCAGCAATTTTATCACTTGGGTCAATGTAATGTTTAGACGCCATATTTTTATGAGTTATGCTGTATATCTAACACCAATATAAAAATTTACTGTGTTGTCGCAAAGCATGTTCCAAACAATATTGACAGTAAATCGGCAGCATGTAAACAGACCATACAGGATTCTCACATCTAGCCACGATTCAGGTTTCGAGCCCTTATTCAGCACAGATAAGCAGGAATTCTAAAATAATACACAATTTTCTGATGTCAAATCATGCATCCATTCGGCACACAGTCTCCACGTCCAAGATCAATACACTAATTAAATAATTTGTCGCAAGTGAAGTTTCGAGACCTTACCCTGAAACATAAAACGTAGACAAAGCGAAACAAAAAACAAAGCCTTGTTATGGCGCAAATAATGTTACCCATTTTTAGCACAGACAGCCTGCATTTCGAGTTCCTGCATTTCGAGTTCCAATTTCTTCATTTGTCGTGTGTCACGTTTAGAACCCAAAAGTAGAGTGGGCTGAATCTGAAGCGCTGTTACACGAATTTCCTACGTTCGTCGAAGTAAAGCTTGGAGACCATATTCAGTAGATATAGCCTGCATGAAAAACGTCAATACATGATATTTATAACATGGGCGAGTGAAGTTTCAATCCCATACTAAGCACAAGTAGGCGTCAGTAAAAGAATTTATTCAATTGGCGCAATTCACGTTAGGAGCAAAAAGAGTGCAAATAGGATAAATAATTCTTTGTCTCGACTCATGTTGAGATCATATATTGAGCTCAGATATGTATTTCTAAAACAAATGGAGGAATTACTGGATGCGGTACAGGAAAATTTGGTCCACATATTTAGCAATGTTACTTCGACAGTCTGTACACCAGTTACATCACTTATTTGACTCATGTTATAGCACTTATTCAAGTCAGATAGTCCGTATGTGGAACTGTATGCCTTTCATTAAATGGCGAAACCTATGTTGCAAAGCCCACATTCAGTATAGATTTGGTGCATGATGATTTCCAACTCATGAAAAAAACACTTGGCTAAAGTAAAATTTATGGCCCATATTCAACGCAGAAATTCTCGATTTCAAATACACGAATTTCTTCAATTGGCGCAATTCACGTTAAGAACAAATAGTGTGCAAATAGGCTAATTACTTCATTGTCACGATTCAAGTTTCGATCACTAATTGAGCTACGATATAGTGTATTTCGACAACAAATGGAGGAACTACTTGATGTGGCACAGGAAGTATTTGGTCCCCATATTTAACAGTGATACTTCGACAACCTATACACCATATACATGAATTGTCGTGACTCATGTTCGAGCCCTTATTCAGCCCAGATAATCTGTATCTGGAACCCTAATATGTCTTTCATTAAACGGCGCTACCTATGTTCTAAAGCCCACATTCAGTACACATTTGCTGCGTGAAGAATTAAAACTCACGAAATAAATAACTTGGCTAACGTTAAATTTATATCCCATAATCAAAGCAGAAATTCTCGATTTCCAAGACAAGAATTTCTTCAATGTCCGCAATACACGATTCGTGGTCTCATCAAAAGTACTCAGTAGGTGAAGCGCTGATGCACGCTCACATTGATTTCGCAGAAGTCTTGATTGGAGCCCATAGTTAGCACAGGTAGGCTGATTTTCATGCGCTAATATACGAGTTCCATCTGTTGACGCGAGACATGATTTGAGCCCAAATTCCTCACACAAACCATATCTAGATCACAACTTCATGATTCTAGTCAGTTCGAACGTCATGTTTCACAGGCATATTCAGTGGAAATAGACTTTATGACAAATTCGAAAAGATTAATAACATCAATTTAATCGTCAGATTTCGAGCTCATATCTTGAATTCATACGCTGCAAGTCGAGGGCAAGGAAACGACACTTCTCCGTTACAGCAGGTTACGTTTGTAGTTTATATTCTTTATATAAATTTAGCTTGAGCAGCTTAAAGACACGAATTTCACCACTTAGCTCAAGTCTTGCTTCTATCTCATATTCCGCCTGATTAGAAGGAAAAAAGCACGATATTCTTGAGTTGTAAGTTATGTTTGGATTCCATATTAGCACAGCCGGGCTGCATGTTCAGCTTCAGTACACTAATTTCATTACTTCCCGCAAGATGTGTTTAGATTCAATATTCAATAGCTGTAGTTCGAGCGCCAAAACCCGAATGTGTTATATTAGCACAAGTAATTTTTGTGGCCCTTATTGAGAACAGAATTGCTACATTTCTACCGCCTAATTTAATAATTTGGCGCAAGATATGTTTTGAAGTCTTTACAAATCACGGAATTGCTGCATGTTGGGGAGTCAGTACATTAATTTCATTACTTGGCTCGGTTATGTTTCATGACCTTATTCGGCTGAGATTGTCTGGTGCTCGAGATGCTTTATCAGATTTTCTTGATCTCGCGCAACTTTTGTGTGGACACCATTAATCTTGCATAACTAGTCTGCATGCACAGCATTAGTACATTAATACCAACACTTATCGCTTCATCTTTGGAGCCCGTAATGAACACAGAGTGTAGGTGGAGTGACAGTACAAGAATGTCTAAAGTTTGCGCAAGTCAAGTTTGGAGAACATATTGTGCATAGGTAGATTGCATGTGGTACACAAGTCCAGCAATTTTGTCACTTGGGTCAGTGTTATGGTTCGACACCATATTCATCACATTTATGCTGCATCTCTAACACCAATATAAAACTTTACTGTGCTGTCGCAAATCATGTTCCAAACAACATTGAAAACAAATTGGCAGCATGTCAACGGACCGTACACGATTCTTACATATTGCCACGATTTATATTTCGAGTCCTTATGCAGCACAGATAAGCAGCAATTGTAACACATTACACATAATTTTTCAGGTGCCAAATCAAGCTCTTAGTCTATTCAGTACAATAATCTGCATGTCCAAGATCAATACACGAATTAAATAACATGTCGCAAGTGACGTTTCGAGGTCTAATTCAACACATAGAACGTAGGTAAAGCGAAAATGAAGAATTCCTTGTCATTGCACAAAAAATTGCTACCCATTTTTAGCACTGACATTCTGCATGCTGAGTTATTATACACGAATTTCTCCATTTGTCGTGAATCAAGTTTGAAACCCAAAGATAGAACAGTTGAAGCGCTATTACACGAATTTCTTTAATTCTTTGAAACGATGCCACGTCGTAATCAATGACACATTTTTCTAATAATTATTGTTCTCATAGTCTTGCAGATACGTAGTCTCCGGCAAACAGTGATTCCTTTGAGTGAATTTTCGCGTCAGCTAAAAGCGGGGGTTTATATTAGAGCAAAATGACACAAACATATTTTACAGTTGAGACAACTTGATCGAGTCAGAGTTGCGGTTAAGCGCTTAGAAAGAATGGGGAACTGACAAATAAGCGCTGAGTTGCAACTGTGAGCGTTCGTTCATTCCGCAATGACGAAATGAATGGATTTTAACTGTAACCATTTCAACATACAAACACAAAAAATACAGAAATTAATACGTAAAATCTAACACGATAATTAACATTTTACATTCGTTACAGAAGCATCACTCGCCCAGTTTATAAATATCATGAACTGACGTATTTCATGCAGCCTACGGAATATGGTCTAAGCATTAGCTTAGACCATATTCCGTAGGCTGCATGAAATACGTCAGTTCATGATATTTATAAACTGGGCAAGTGATGCTTCTGTAACGAATGTAAAATGTAAATTATTGTGTGTTAGATTTTACGTATTAATTTCTGTATTTTTTGGGTTTGTATGTTGAAATGGTTACAGTTAAAATCCATTCATTTCGTCATTGCGGAATGAACGAACGCTCACAGTTGCAACTCAGCGCTTATTTGTCAGTTCCCCATTCTTTCGAAGCGCTTAACCGCAACTCTGACTCGATCAATTTGTCTCAACTGTAAAATATGTTTATGTGTCATTTTGTTCTAATATAAACCCCCGCTTTTTGCTGACGCGAAAATTCACTCAAAGGAATCACTGTTTGCCGGTCACTACGTATCTGCAAGATTATGAGAACAATAATTATTAGAAAAATGTGTCATTGATTACGACGTGGCATCGTTTCTTCATTCTACAAGGTAAGCCGAATTGACTGAATTAATATTCTGTATTCCAAATTAATTCGATTGAAATATAATTCGGATGATCTGAACTAAATTCTACTCATATTTATTCGGGTTTATACAAGAGCAAGTTCATCATTTTATCTTTCTTGCTGTATTATTTATAATTCAATTGATATCAACATCATTGATATGAACATCATTGATTTACAATATATAGACTATCTACAGTCAAGTGTGATTTTGATTAGTTACTTGTCTCCAGTACTATACCCTTATAGCGCACTGTCTGTATTTAGTGACTGGCGCCAGATTTCTACCGTTTATCATGATTCCACGTTACGAACCCCTTACGCTACTTGTATATTCATGTCCCATACGGTATCACTAGCGAAAACTAGTCCTGTCCAAATTTGGGCATTACAAATGGTTGGCTGGGCTGGGAATTAACAAAATTTGATTTCGGTGGTGCAATTATCAGATAGGATAGTATCAACGCGAATTAGTGTGCGCAGTGTGGTAGTACAGGATCTATAACTGAATGGTTGCTATTCTGTAACTGGAAATTGAAGGAAGAGATACGTAACCGAAATTACTACTGAGAACAGAGCAAAATTTTTTTCTATTTTTAAATTTCGTTTGTCAAAATGTCTTAATTACTCGACTATTGTTAAACAATGGCGTACGCACAGTTACAAAAAGAAGTAGAAGAGTCAAAATTCAAAGACTTAGAGAGCGGATATCCCAAGGAGCACCGACAATTCACAAGCAACCTTCACTAATCGCACTTATCCCGAAGTGGCCAGGCTCAGACCCGACGAAGCATTTAGAAAAGTTCATATTAAGCCTTTGAAGCTTGCGCACGAATTGGCAGGTGGGTCCCAAACATACGGTTGAAATAGGAACATTGAAATTAGAAGGATCGGCTCGAGTATTTTACTAGGGATGCACAGAACTTCACACGCGACACGCATCGTGAAATACTTTATAGAGGTACGGAGGAAACGGTACAAGGACGTCCATACGGAACAGTACCATTACGCCAAGCTACAGATGGAGCGGGATGGCAAAAATGAAAGCCCGCCAGAATTTGCTGACAGGTGTAGGGCGTTAGATCAAAGGATAAGGTTCCACTCTGACGATCCAGTAGCTCAGGTGGTGCATCGAGAAAATGCGGAACGCATGCTTTTAGCAAGCTACGTGGCGGGTTTAATCAGTGTTGCGGTGAGGCAAGTTCGTTACGCATCTCCGGTTTCGGTAGACGAGGATATACGAATTACAGTTTCGATGCAAGAAGCCGAGAAGCAGGAGAAATTTAATAATAGCTTCTATGCGCACCACGACAGAAGAACGAATAGCGACAGCGATAATTCGCGACACGGGGTCGGTTCGCGTACGGCTATCCAAGCAGAGGATCGATGCGCGGAAGGCCCATGGAGTGCCAACAAGGCAAGAGCCTCGCGTATTACGAACGCGCAGACCAAGGCTGCCTTACCCTGTTACGAGTTACGAGGCACGTCGCTAGGGAGTGTCCTACCAGGTTAAGAAGTGAACAAGGCCAATCCCTACAGCGAGGGAGAACGAAAAACACACCCGGAAAGGGAAACCCAAGCGAACGTGCGAGATCGCAGGAGGCTAAGTCGAACCCTAGGTATTAACCTCTCTTGTGCTATCACAGACTAGGGAAATCGAAATTTCAGAAACTTAATTAAATTAGTTGTGAAATAAGTACCGAAATTCTTTTGTTGCTGTTTGTATTTTTTGGCAAGACGACAGTTTAATCGAAACCTATGGAAACCAGTGGTTATGAACACCGGGTGGTAGGAAACTTAGCTTTCGTACGAGTTTTTTGTGTGTGGAATTAGGACAGGTTCCCTTATTAGTATTCGTTAACCTCTATAGCTTGAGTATGACCCGTTTTAGTACGGAATGGTCAGTGTAACAGTTGAATTGCAGCGAGACGCAGTTTGGAGCAAGTCGCAACACGTGTGCACTGAACACCTCACTTCAAATTAGGGAAGGGAAGACGTCCATGAGTCTGACGTAGTCTTGCAGATGCTTTAAAGCTATATGACGTAGATAATCCACTGCCGGTAGAGATTGGTTGTTTACCATGAACGGTCACTACGTAGAACGTACACGTAACGGTGTCAGAAGATTTAGTTCGATTGACCGGTTTGGAGCCGTTGTAAGGTCCATATGTTTCATACGGCGCGTCACATGCGGACGAACAAATTCGCGTTGTCTGGGACAACGGTATATCTCAGCAGGTCTGAGCGATCTCGGAGAGATAAGGGTTGTCAGTTGGGGCTGACGACGAATAACAGGAACACAAGCTATCCTATTGAGGAGTGTGTTCGCTGTTTGAGATTGAGACCGGGAGAATCTCACGGGAGAACATAACTATAGACATCACGTTACGATGTACACGAATGCACAGCGACTCCGAGAAGCGTAGTCTACCAACATAGATATTTCCTCTAGAGCCTATTTCGGATATATAGTCGATTAGGAAAATCATTAAGGGAGTAGCGACCCATTAGATTTCCCAACGAAACGATAGACAACCCCTAGTTCTGAATAGCCGATAGCCACGAGAACGATTTTAGGCAAACTATGCGAACGTTAACGAGTTGTAAAACAGAAGTTTACGTCAACTTTTGAATTTACACAGACTGAATTGCATGTAAAAATTCTAGAATTAAACTTCACGACTTTTATTAAATTTTACCCGGACCAGGTCCCCGACGAGGGAATCTAGGCGGTAATATTCTAAAGACTATTTATGGAACCGCAACCGTATCAGATGTCCACGAATTGCACGGTGTACTTGATTTACAGAATAGAAATTTATAGTTCCTTTTTTACCAAACCAGTTGACGTATGTAAAGAAAGTAGCTGATACGACGTCACTTAACATTTCATTTGCCAGAGGGATACGCACTGATAGCTGGCACTAGAACCCAAGATATTCATCAAAATTATAAATTGTCTAGTGTCTATTGTTTCCAATTTCCACTGTATTAAACTTATACATATTCCCCTTAAGTCTAGATCACAGCTTCAAGCTATATAAAATAATTATTTGGACTGAACGAATATCTCCAGACAAATTTGTTCAGTATGCCATAGACTAACCATATTTGGCGATACAAGTCAGTCAACACGTCTATATACATTTCACAGAGAAAGACCAGTAAATGCGCTAATAGTAGCATCACTGTATGCCCGTTGGATTCAGCGATATTTTATACACAGACTTACCTGTGCTGCTAGTTTATTCTCCAAGAGTCCAGCCAACAACTATGTAAGAGGAATTTACTTTTCAACTATCAACAATCAACTCTGATACAGCACCGGAACGACAGGACATTTTCCAACGCCACGACAACTGACATTAGGCTGCCTGAGGAACGAAGCCAGTCCTCCCCGCACACAAGTACTCGTGAACGCAGAACTACTATTCAACGCATCAACATGCCATGTGTCTACAGATTTGCATATGTATCCTACACTACGCGGATCTATGAAGACGGAACTTAATACACCGCATAACTTCCTGACACATAAAGTTCCGATAATTTCGCAGCACGTTTTCCACCAGCTACAAGAACTAACAATGCCGACACTACAAGCGCTGGAAGGCATACAATCTCTCACAACGCCTCTGCACTCAATAGACATCGATGCTTGTTACACATGCGTCAAACTACACGAAATTCACAAACTGAAATACGTTGGCGCATTATTGTCATTATCTTGACTTCTATTATACTGTTATTAGGATTATTGTATTTGCTACTACGATCACACTTCGACAAACTGCGATGTGCCATTACCAAAACACAAGACACTGCAAGTGCTCCCTCCCCTCAAAACCCCCTTCAACAACATCGAACTCCAGAACCACGACCGACGGACAGAACTCAATGTCGTGTTCTCAATCGACCCATTACATCACGCGAACTAAGGCCGTCGCACTGGACGTATATCAGAGTGACCCTGAGAGCGCGTCTCCAGTTATAGCTAACGCAGCAAATGAAACATTCGGCAGTACTCACTAGATGCACTTCGTACTACCAAACAAGCTTACACCTTGCTGTGTTCTATTACACATGTTAAACTGTTGTTTACCCAACCATTATTTATTTTACTTTGTATGATTTATATTCTCTTTCATACTCACTTCTACATTCATTAGAGGTTGTATTTTTTCTGATTGTTAAGATTTGATGTGTGCAACTTTGCACCACAAATCTTGATCTTAACACGGGCGATTGTAACGAATGTAATTTATCGTGTTAGGTTTTACATATTAATTTGTTTTTTTTTTGATTTGTACATTGAAATTGATACAGTTACATTCCATTCACTTCCTCACTGCGAAATGAACGATCGCTCATAGTTGCAACTCACCGCTTATTTGTCAGTTCACCATTCTTTCGAAGCGCTTAACCCCAGCTTTAACTCGATCAGTTTGTCTCAATTGCAAAATATGTTTATTTATTATTTTGCTCTAATACAAACCCCCGCTTTTTGCTGACGCAATTCACTCGAATAAATCGCTGTTCGCCGGTCACTACGTATCTGCAAGACTATGAGAACAATAATTAGTAGAATAAGCTTATTATTAATTACGACGTGGCATCGTCTCTTCATACTACAAAGTAAGTCGAATTGGCTGAATTAATTTTCTGCATTCCAAAATAATTCTAGTGAAATATTTTCGTAACAAAATTCCGATGATCTGAAATAGTTCCTAATTTCACATTTATAAGGGTATATAATATTATTATTATTATTATTAATCATCCCGTTCATCTCTGTATTATAGCAACAACATTATTGATTTACAATATATATATACTATCTACAGTGAAGTGTGAATTTGATCAGTTGCATGTTTCCAGTACTACACCTTATAGCGCAGTCAGTATTTACTGACTGGTGACAGATTTCTAACGTATATCAGGATATCCACGTTACGAACCCCTCACCCTACTTGTATAGTTGTCCCATATGGTATCACTAGTAAAACCTAGTCCTCTCCAAATTAGGGCATCAAATTTCAATCCCATACTAAGCACAAGTAGGCGCCAGTACACGAATTTCTTCGCACGGCGCAACTCACGTTAGTAGCAAGAATAGTGCCAATAGGCTAAACACGTCACGTGTCTCGATTGATGTTTCGATCACATATTGAGCTCAGAAATGTATTTCGAAAGCAAATTGATTTGTTACTGGTTGTTTTTGGTCTCCATATTTAGCATTGATACTTCGACAGCAAGTACACCAGTTACATCACTTATTGTGACTCACGTACGAGCCCTTATTCAGCTCAGATAGTCCGTATCTGGAACTCTCATTCTCTACAAGGCGCAACCTATGTTCTAACGCCCATATTCAGTATAGATTTGCTGCATGATGATTTCCAACTAACGAAATAAATCACTTGGCTCAAGTAAAATTTATAGCCCATAATCAACTCAGAAATTCTCGAATTATAAGACATGAATTTTTTCAAGCTTCGCAATTCATGATTTCGTGGTCTAATTCATCACAAGCACACAGTAGGTGAAGCGCTGATGCACGCTCACCTTGATTTGGTAGTTTTGATTGAGCCCATATTCAGCAGTGGAAGGCTGATTTTCTAACGCGATTTCCATGTCTAGATGCGAGACTTGTTTTGAGCCCAAATACTCACACGTAAGCCGTATCTAGATCACAAACTCATAATTCTTGTCAGGTGTAGCAAGTCATGTTTCAAGGGCATATTCAGCGGAGATAGTCTTTATGACAAATTCGTAAAAACGAATTACATCACTTGTTTCGTCAGGTTTCGAGCTCATGTTGAGAACAGATATATGCTTCTTGTCGAGGGCAAATACACGAAATTTCTCTGTTGCTGCAAGTTACGATTGTAGTTTATATTCTACACACATGTAGCGTGAACGTCAAGGCATGAATTTCACAAATTATCTCAAGCCTTGTTTCTCTCTCATTTTCCGCACTGCTAGGATGAAAGTAAATGATTTTATTGAGTTGTAAGTTATGTTTAGATCCCATTTCGCACAGCCAGCCTGCATGTTCAGCTTCAGTAAATTAATTTCATACTTCCCGTAAGTCATGTTTTGATTCAATATTCAATAGCTGTGTTCAGCGACAATACACGAATGTGTTGTATTGGCACAAGTAATTTTGTTGCCCTAATTGAGAACAGATTTGTGACATGTCTACAGCCAATAAGCTAAATAAATCATTTGGCGCGAGATGTTTTGAAGCCTTTAATAATGACGGAATGGCTGCATGTTGGGAGTCAGTACCTTAATTTAATTACTTGGCTCGAGATGTTTCTTCCTCATAGTCGGCTTAGATAATCTGATTCGTGATGCTTCACAGAATTTCTTGTGCTGGTAAAAGACTTTTTTGGACGCCAATAACCTTCCTTAATTATTCTGCATTCCCATCATTAGTACATTAATTCCAACACTTATCACTTCATGCTTGGAGCCCATAAAGAGCACACATGGTGTGTAGGTCGAGTGACAATACACGTGTTCCTTAAGTTGCGCTAGTCAAGTTTGGAGCCCATATTCGACATATGTAGTTTGCATGTGGTAGAAAAGTACAGCAATTTTATTACTTGGCTCAATGTTATGTTTCGACATCATATTTTATCACTTATGTTGTATGACTAACACCAATATAAAAATTTACTGTTGTCCCAAATCAGGTTCCAAAAATACTGACAAAAAATTAGCTGTATGTCAACGGACCTTACACGAATCTTACATCTTGCTATGATTCATGTTTCGAGCCCTTATGCAGCAATTCTATCACAATACACAATTTTTCAGTTGCAAAATCATGGTTTTAGCATCTATTGAGCAGTCTCCATGTCGTAGATCAATACACGAATTAAATAATATGTAGCAAGTGACCTTCCGAGGCCTTATTCATCACACACGTAAGGATGTAAAGGGAAAATAAAAAGGTTCCTTGTTATGACACAAATTGTTTCCATTTTTAGCACATACAGCCTGTATGCCGACTTCAAATACACTAAATTCTTCATTTGTCGTGAGGCATGTTTAGAACCCAAAAATAGAAGTGGGCTGTATCTGAAGGCCTAATACACGAAATTTTTAGTTCGTTGAATTAATGTTTCGAGACCATATTCAGTAGATATAGCCTGCATGAAATTTGTCAATACATGATATTTATAACATGGCCGATTGAAGGTTCAATCCCATACTAAGCACGAGTAGGCGCCAGTACACGAATTTCTTCACTTGGCGCAATTCACGTTAGGAGAAAATAGACTAAATCATTATGTCTCGATTCAAGTTTCGTTCACATATTGAACTCAGATATATTGTAGATCGACAACAAATTACTTGATGTGGCACAGGAAATGTCTGGTCCCCTTATTAGCAGTTACTTCGACAGCCTATAAATCAGGTACACCACTTGTGACTCATGTACGAGCCTTTATTCAGCTAAGATAGTCCGTATCTGGAACCCTACTAAGTCTTTCATTAAATGGCGTTACCTAAGTTCTAAATCTCACATTCAGTACACATTTACTGCATGGTGAATTACAACTTACGAAATAAATACCTTGGCTAAAGTAAAATTTATAACCCATATTCAACTCAGAAGTTTCCAAGAAACGAATTACTTCAAGGGGGCAATTCATTATTCATGGTCTAAATCCTTCACAAGTACTCTTTAGGTGAAGCGCTGATGCCCGCTCACTTTGATTTGGCAGAAGTCTTGTTTGGAGCCCATAGTTCGCACAGGTAGGCTGCTTTTCAAGCGCTAATACACGGCTTTTAACTGTTGACGTGAGAAGTTTTAAGACAAAATTCATCACATAATTAATGATTCTAGTCAGTAAGGAACAAGTCATGGTTCAAGGGCATATTTATCGGAGATAGGCTTTATGACAAATTTGAAAAGACGAATTTCATCACTTGTATCATCAGATTTCGATCTCATGTTCAGAATACATATGCTGCATGTCGAAGGCAAACATACGAATCTTCTGTTGCCGCAAGTTACGTTTTCCATATGAGTAGCGTGAGCAGTTTCAAGACACGAATTTCACCACGTATTTCAAGCCTTGTTTCTATCTCATATTCCGGCTGATTGATTGGAAAAAATACAATATTCTTGAGTTGTCATAAGTTGTATTAGGTTTCCATATTAGCACAGCCAGCCTGCATGTTCAGTTACAGTACACTAATTTCTGCACTTCCCGCAGGTCATGTTTCGATTCAATATTCAATAGCTGGAGGTCGAGTGCCACAAATATAACTTGTGCCAATACGACACATTCGGGTATTGAACCGAATGTGTCGTATTGGCACAAGTTATATTTGTGGCCCTTATTGAAAACAGATTTTGCCACATGTCTACAACCAATACCATAATTTAAACATCTGGCACGAGATATGTTTGGAAGCCTTTACTAATCACGGAATGGCTGCATTTTGGGATTCAGTACATTAATTTCATTACTTGGCTCTGTTATGTTTCGTGACCTTATTCAGCTGAGATAGTCTGTGGTTCGAGCTGCTTTATCAGAATAACTTTACCTGGCGCAAGTCTTCTTTGGACGCCATTAATCTTGCATTATTTGTCTGCTTTAGAAAATTAATTCCAACACTTATCGCTTCATGTTTCGAGCCCGTAATGAACACAGATTGTAGGTAGGATGACAATACACGAATATCTTAAGTTTGCGCAAGTCTTGTTAGGAGCCCGTATTGTGCATAGGTAGTTTGCAAGAGGCAGAAAAATCCAGCAATTTTATGACTTGGGTCAATGTAATGTTTCGACACATTTATGTTGCATCACATTTATGTTGCATGTCTAACACCAATATAAAACTTTACTGTTGTCGCAAATCATGTTCCAAACAATATTGGAAACAAATTGGCAGCATCTCAACGGACCATACACGATTCTTACATCTTGCCACGATTCATGTTTTGAGTCCTTATGCAGCACAGATAAGTAGCAATTCTAACATTACACAATTTTTCAGTTGCCAAATCAAGCTTTTAGCATCTATTCGGTACAATAATCTGCATGTACAAGATCAATTCACGAATTAAATAACATGTCGCAAGTGACGATTAGAGGCCTTATTTAGCACTTATAGAAAGTAGGTAAAGCGAATGTAAAGAATTCCTTGCCATTGCATAAAATATTGTTACCCATTTTTAGCACTGCGTTATAATACACGAATTTCTCCATTTGTCGTGATTCATGTTTGGAACTCAAAAATAGAAGTGGCATGTATTTCAAGCGCTATTGCCAAATTTCTTTAATTCTTTGAAGTAATGCTTTGACCATATTCAGTAGATATAGCCAGCATGAAATACGTCGATACTTGATATTTATAAACTAGGTGAGTGATGTTTCTTTAACGAATGTAAAATGTAAATTATCGTGTGTTAGGTTTTACGTATTAATTTCTGTATTTTTTGGATTTGTATGTTGAAATGTTTACAGTTTGATTCCATTCACTTCCTCATTGCGAAATGAACGATCGCTCACAATTGCTACTCAGCCCTTATTTGTCAGGTCCCCTTTCTTTGGAAGCGCTTAACCGCGTCAGCGCGGTCAGTTTGTCTCAACTGTAAAATATGTTTATCATTTTGCTTTAATACGCTTTTTGTTGACACAATTCACTCGAAGGAATCGTTCTTCGCCGGTCACTACGTATGTGCAAGAATATGGGAACGATAATTATTATACAAACTTTATTATTGATTACGATGTGGCATCGTTTCTTCATACTACAAGGTAAGCCGAATTGACTGAGTTAATTTTCAGTATTCCAAATTAATTCGAGTAAAATATTTTCGTAATATAATTCGGATGACCTGAAAAATTCTAAATTCATGTTTATTCCGTTTTATACAAGAGCAAGTTAATCATTTTATCGCTCTTGTTTTATTATTTATCATTCCCTTCATATCAGTATTATAGCATCAACATGACTGATTTACAATATATAGACTATCTACAGTCAAGTGTGATTTTGATCAGTTGCTTATCTCCAGTACGACACCCTCATAGCGCCCTGTCAGTATTTACTGAATGGTGCCAGATTTCTAGTTTATCAGGATATCCACGTTACGAACCCCTCACGCTACTTGTATATTCATGTCCAATAGGGTATCACTAGTAAAACATTGTCCCCTCCAAATTTGGGCATTGGGAAGTAACAAAATTTAATAGCGGCGGTGCAATTACCAGATAGGATAGCATCAACGCGAATTAGTTTGCGCAGTGTGATTGTACAAGATCTGTAACTCAATGGTTGCAATATACTGCAACGGGAAATTGAAGTAACCGTAATTAGACCGCGAACAGAGCAAAATTTTTTTTACGGTTCATTTGTCAGAATTTCTTAATTACTCGACTATTGTTAAACGATGGCTTACGCACAGCTACAAAACGAAGTCGAAGAGTCAAAATTAGAAATTCAAAGACCAAGAGCGCTGATGTCCCTAGGAACACCAATTCACAAAGAAGCTTAACTAATCGCACTTATCCCCAAGTGGACAGGCTCAGAGCCGACAAATCATTTATAAAAGCTCCTATTAAGCCTTGAACCTTCCGCACGAATAGCAGGTAGGAGCAGAAACATACGGTTGAAATAGCAGCGTTAAAATTAGAAGGATCGGCTCGAGTATTTTATCAGGGATGCACAGAATTCCACACGCGTTACGCATCGTGGAATACTTTCGAAGAGGTATTCAGGAAACAGTAGTAGGACGTCCATACGGACCAGTACCATTACGCGAGGCTACATTTGGCCCGGAATGGCGAAAATGAAAGCTCGCCAGAATTTGCAGACAGGTGTAGGGCGTTAGCTCAAAGGATATGTTGCCATCTGAAGATCCAGTAGCTCAGGTGGTGCATCGAAAAAATGCAAAACGTATGCTTTTAGCAAGCTACGTGGCGGGTTTAATCGGTGAGAAAGTTCGTTATGCATCTCCGGTTTCGGTAGAGGGGGCTATACGAATTGCAGTTTCGGTGCAAGAAGCCGTGAAGCAGAAGAAATTTAATAATAGCTTCTATGCGCGCCACGTAAATGGAACGTATAGTGACAGCAATAATTCCCGGCACGCAATCGGTTCGCGTGCGGCCAGCCGGCCAGAGGGTCGATGAGCGGAAGTCCCACGGAGTGTCAACAAGGCAAGAGCCTCGAGTACTAGGAACGCGCAGACCGAGTCTGCCTTACGCTGTTACGAATGCGAAGGTATAGGGCACTTTGCTAGGGAGTGTCCTACCAGGTTTAGAAGGGAACAAGGGAGAACGCAAAACTCGCCCGGAAAGGGAATCCCAAGCTAACGTGCGAGATCGCACGAGGCTAAGTCGAACCCTAGGTATTAACCTCTCTCGTCACAGACTAAGGAAATCGAAATTTAAGAAACGTAGTTAAATTAGTTGGGAAATAAGTACCGAAATTCTTTTGTTGCTGTTTGTATTTTTTGGCAAGACGACAGTTTATTCGAAACCTATGGAAACCAGTGGTTATGAACACCGGGTGGTAGGAAACTGCTTTCCTACAGGTTTTTTTGTGTGGAATTAGGACAGGTCCCTTTATTAGTATTGGTTAACCTCTATAGCTTGAGGATGACCCGTATTAGTACGGAACAGTGTAACAGTTGAATTGCTGCGAGACGCAGTTAGGAGCAAGTCGCAACACGTGTGCACTGAACACCGCACTTCAAGTTTGGGTAGGGAAGGCATACCCGTGAAGACGTCCATGAGTCTGACGTAGTCTTGCAGATGCTTTGAAGCTATATGACGTAGATAATCCACTGCCGGTAGAGATTGGTTATTTACGATGAACGGTCTACACTACGAAGAACGTACACGTAACAGGAATGTCAGAAGATTTAGTTCGATGGACCGGCTTGGAGCCGATGTAAGGTCCATATGTTTCATTCGGCGCGTCACGTGGGGACGACCGAATTCGCGTTGTCTGGGACAAAGGTATTTCTCAGCAGGGCTGAGCGGTCTCTTTGGAGAGACAAGGGTTGTCTGTTGGGGCTGACGACGAATAACAGGAACACAAGCTATCCTATTGAGGAGTGTGTTCGCTGTTTGAGGTGTGAGACTGGGCGGATCTCACAGGAGAACATAAGTCTATAGACATCACGTTACGTTGTACACGAATACAAAGTGACCCCGAGAAGCGCAGTCTACCAGCATAGATATTTGCTCTAGAGCCTATTTCGGATATATAGTGGATATATAGTTCATTAAGGGAGTAGCGACCCATTAGATTTCCCAACGAAACGATACACAACACATAGTTCTGAATAGCCGATAGCCACGAGAACGAACAGGCATACTATGCGAACGGTAAACGAGTTCTAAAACAGAAAAGAGTTTACGTCAACTTCTGAACTTAAGCAGATTGAATTGTTTGTAAAAATTCTTCAAGTCTTTTATCAGATTTTACCCCGACCAGATCCCCGACGGTTTACTTAATCTAGGCAGTAATATTCGAAAGACTATATTTGGAACTGCAACTGTATCAGACGTACATGATGATTTAAAGAATAGAATTTCAGATGATTTAAAGAATACAATTTCAGATATGAATCATTCTCTAGCAAACCAATTGACATATTTAAAGCAGACGATGCGACGTCACTTAACACTTCATATCCTAGAGGGATACGAAGTGATGGCACTAGAACCGAAGATATACATCAATATTATAAATTGTCTAAAGTGTCTATTGTTGCCAGTTTCCTCCGTATTAAACTAATACATATTCCCCTAAAGTCTGTAGATCACAGCTTATAATTATTTTGCCTGAAAGAATATCTCCAGACAAATTTGTGCAGTATGCAATTGACTATCCATATTTGGTAATACAAGTCAGTCAACAATTCCTTATAACTTTCAAAGAGAAAGACTGCAGCCAAGGAGTTTCTAGCGGCATCACTGTATGCCCGTTGGATTCAGCGATATTTTATACACAGACTTACCTGTGGTGCTAGTTTATTCTTCCAGAGTCCAAACCGCCTTCAACTATGTAAGAGGAATTTACTTTTCAACTATCAACAATCAACGCTGATAAAGCATCCGAACGTCTGGATATATCATTTCCCAACGCCACAACTGACATTACGCTGCCTGGGGAACGAAGCCAGTCCTCCCCGCACACAAGTACTCGTGAACGCCGAACTACTATCAACGCATCAGCCTGCCATGTTTCTACAGATTTGCATATGTATCGTACACTATGCGGAACTAGGCAGACGGAACTTAATACACCGCATATCTTCCTGCCACAAATTTCCGATAATTTCGCAGCACGAGTCCCACCAGCTACAAGAACTAACAATGCCGACACTAAAAGTGCTGGACAGCATACAATCTCATCTCGCAACACTTCTGCACTCAATAGACTTCGATCATCGTTACACATGCACCAAACTTCACGAAATTCACAAACAGAAGTACGTTGGCACAAAATAGTCCTTGACTACTATTATTTTGTTATTAGCATTATTGTATTTTCTACTACGATCACACTTCGACAAACTGCGATGTGCCACCACCAAAACACAAGACACTGCAAATGCTACCTCCCCTCAAAACCCCCTTCAAGAACCACGACCCACGGACACAGAACTCAATGTCGTGTTTTCAGTCTACCCATTACAACATGCGAACTAAGGCTGTCGCACTGGACGTATATCAGAGTGACCCTGAGAGCGCGTCTCCAGTTATAGCAAACGATGCAAATAAAACATCCAGCAGTACTCACTAGATGAAGTTCGTACTAATAACCAAGCTTACACCTTGCTGTGTGCTTCTATTACGCACGTTAAACTGTTGTTTACCCAACCATTATTTATTATACTTTGTATGATTTATATTGTATTCTCATTTATGCTGATGTTTACATTCATTACAGGTTGTGTTTTTTGATTGTTAAGATTTGACGTGTGTAACTTTCCACCACAAATCATCTTACCATTGGCGATTGCAACTAATGTAAAATGTTAGAGTCAGATATTAATTTCTTGTTTTTTGGATTTCTATGTTGGAATGTTAAAGTTTTATTCCATTCAATTCCTCACTGCGAAATGTACGATCGCTCACTGAAGCAACTCAGCTCTTATTTGTCAGTTCCCCATTGTTTCGAAGCGCTTACCCGCAACTCTGACGCGATCAATTTGTCTCAAATGTAAAATATGTTTATGTACCATTTTGCTCTAATATAAACACCCGTTTTTTGCTGACGCGTCAGTTCACTGAAAGGAATCGCTGTTCGCCGGTCACTACGTATGTGCAAGACTATGACAACGATAATTATTAGAAAAATTTATTATTGATTACGACGTGGCATCGTTTCTTAATACTACAAGGTAAGCCGAATTGACTGAATTAATTTTCTGCATTCCAAATTAATTCGGGTGAAATATTTTCGTAATATAATTCCGATAATCAGAACTAAATTCATATTCATACGAGTTTATAGAAGAGCAAGATAATCAATTTATCTTACTTGTTTTATTAATCATCCCCTTCAACCCTGTATTATAGCGTCGTCACTGATTTACAATATATGAATATATATATATACTATCTACAGTGAAGTGTGATTTTCATCAACTGCTTGTCTCCAGTACCACACCCTTATTGCGCACTGTCACTATTTACTGACTGGTGCAAGATTTCTACCGTTTCTCAGGATATCCACATTACGAACCCCTCACGCTACTTGAATATTTGTCCCATAGGGTATCACTAGTAAAAACTAGTCCCCTCCAAAATAGGGCATTAAATTTCAATCCCATACTAAGCACAAGTAGGAGCCAGTACATGAATTTCTTAACTCGGCGCAACTCACGTTAGTAGCAAGAATAGTGCCAATAGGCTAAACACGTCACCTGTCTCGACTCATGTTTCGATTACATATTGAGCTCTAAAATGTATTTCTAAAGCAAATGGAGGAATTATTCTATTTGGCACAGGTAATTTTTGGTCCCCTTTATTTAGTAGTGATACTTCGACAGCCAGTACACCAGTTACATCATTTGTAGTGACTCCTGTACGAGCCCTTATTCAGCTCAGATAGTCCGTATCTTGAACTCTAATATGTCTTTCTTTAAAAGGCGCAACCTATGTTCTAAAGCCGACATTCAGAATATATTTCCTGCATGATTATTTCCAACTCACGAAATAAATCAATTGGCTCAAGTAAAATTTATAGCCCATATTCAACGCAGAAATTCTCGAATTATAAGACACGAATTTCTTAAAGGTTCGCAATTCATGATTCGTGGTCTAATTCATCACAAGTACCCAGTAGGTGAAGCGCTGATGCACGCTCACCTTGATTTGGCAGAATTTTTGATTGGAGCCCATATTCAGCACAGGACGTTTGCTTTTCTAGCGCTAATACACGAATTTCTTGTCGCGAGACATGCTTTGAGCCCAAATCCTCATACATAAGCATTATGACAAATTCATAAAAACGAATTACATCACTTCTTTTGTCGGGTTTCGAGCTCATGTGGAGAGCAGATATGCTGCATGTCGAGGGCAAATACACGAATTTTCTGTGTTGCTGCATGTTAAGTTTGTAGTTAATATTCTACACACATGAAGCGTGAACATCAAGGCACGAATTTTACAACTTATCTCAAATCTTGTTTCTGTCTCATTTTCCGCACTGCTAAAATGAAAATACAAGATTTTTTTACTTATCGTAAGTTATGTTTGGATCCCATTTTAGCACAGCCAGCCCGCATGTTCAGCTTCAGTGAACTAATTTTGTCACTTACCGCAAGTCATGATTCGATTCAATATTTGAAAGCTGTAGGTTGAGCGGCAATACCCGAATGTGTTCAATTGGCACAAGTAAATTTTGTGGCCCTTATTGATAACAGATTTGTAGCATGTATACCACCGATACGCTAATATAATCATTTAATCAAAAAAAAATTGTCAACAAATTGGTAGCATGTCAACGGACCATACACGAATATTTAAATGTAGGTAGTGAAACTCCATGATGTGGGTCCCTGTCACCACGGCATGGCGCGTCCTCGGGTTGCGGATGGAGGAATGGCCCCCTATATGGAGGTTAGCTGTGAATAAATTGAATAAGCAGCCGCGGACAGCCGACGAGGGGTGGTCCTCCAGCTTGGGGGTTGGGCGAGGTGCTAACAA
>Ga0268261_10000245_pt1 | contig 33182 bp, 28 predicted proteins | sample TergutNc150P1_FD_190353 | JGI IMG/M metagenome (GOLD analysis project Ga0268261, IMG submission 190353) | Nasutitermes corniger P1 segment gut microbial community from laboratory colony in Florida, USA - Nc150 P1 (SPAdes) (version 2) | ecosystem: Host-associated > Arthropoda: Insects >... | reverse complement strand
CCCGATCAGGCCACGGTGGAAGGAAGTAGCGGTACCAGTACCATGACTTATACCAGAGGTAGCAGATACAGTTTTTAGTACTCCTGATGATGGGTGCTGTGACACCCGAAACATGTAGAGTGACTCTGCAGTAAATAAATGTCTGTATACTGTTGCATCGAGTTGGACCTTTTATTAACATTGAATATTACGGGACTTTAACGCTAAAGTTGAAAAAAAAAAAGTCCTATTTATACCCAGCATGTGGAGGGCACAGTCTTCACAATGAAACAAATTATAACAGAAAACATATGGTAATTTTTACACCGGGAAGGGATTAACTGTTACAGGAACATGGTGTCAACATAAGGACATTCACAAGGTCACCTGGTGATCACCTGACAACAAAATATGTAACCAGATAGATCATACATTGGTAGATAGAAGACATTCCATGAATGTTTGTGATGTGAGAAGTATGAGAGGAGAAGAAATAGAATCAGGACATTTTCTAGTGAGAGCCAAAATTAGACTGAAAATTAAGAAAAGTAAGACTAAGAAAAGTGAAATAAAGAAATGGGACATTGGTCAACTAAACAAGAAAGAAATAAAAGAAAGACTTCATCAAGGAGGAAAGAGCAGATATACAAAATACTCAATTAGAAGTGGAAGATATTAATTAAATATGGAATAAAATAAAAAAGGAATAAATAAAGCAGCTAGAAAAACAACAGAAAAAGAAGAAAGACCATAAAGACATAATTAGTTTGATGAAGAATGTCAAATAAAAACAGAAGATAATAATGAGAGCTTAGAAGAAAATGATTAACAGAAAAACCAGATAAAGTGAACAAGAATATAAAAATAAAAGAAAAGAACATAAAACATTTAGCCAAAAAAGGGAATATTTTTCAAATCAAAGCTAGAGCAAATGGAAATTGCTTATAATAACAATGAAGCAAGGGCACGCAGTGGTGCAGTTGGTTGAGGCACTGCGTTACTAGCCAGAAGGTCGCGGGTTCAATTCCCGATGTTGTCATTGGAATTTTTCATTGACATAATCCTTCCGGCCACACTATGGCTCTGGGGTTGACTCAGCCTCTAACAGAAATGAGTACCAGGAATATTCCCTGGGGGGTAAAGGCGGCCGGTGTGTAGGGCTGACAACCCTACCACCTTCATGTGCCGATTGTCTTGAAATGTGGGAGCCTCAGACTCCTGGAACCCTCAGGGCCTGTCCAGGCCTGCAATGGGATTGCTTTACCTTTAACAATAAAGCAAAGAAATTTTATCAAGAGGTGAAGAGTATAAGAAGAGGCTGTCAACAACAAATGTTACTGATTAGAAATAAGGAAGGTAACAGAGTAAACAACAATGAAAAAGTCCTACAAAGGTGGTCTGAATATTATGAGAAGCACTTTGAACTGCGACGTGGAACAGAAATGACAGTGGAGAAAATTGGACGATGTGTGTACAAACTGCAGGACCATACCTCGTATGTTGAACCACCAAAAATGTAGACAGAGATGGCAATAAGTGAATTGAAAATTGGAAAAGCAACTGGACATGATCAAATCACAGCCGAATTGATTGAAGAGGGAGGAAAAGAGCTCAAGAAGGTCATTTATGAACTCATTTTAAAAATATTGGAGGAAGAGAGTGGAAATGTGGCATAATATGACCAATTCATATGAAAGAGTATGTGATGCAAGATAATTATAGAGCAGTCACAATGCTATGTACAACATACCAAATTCTGGCAAGTATTTTATATGTAAAATTAGTACCTTCTGCTGAGGAAATAGCAGAATACCAGGGAGGCTTTCAAAGTAGAAAATCAACTGTGGATCAAATTTTTTACTATGATACAAACATTGGAAAAATGTTCGGAACACAAAAAAGAGGTACATCATCTATTTATTGAGTTTCAAGCAGCAAATGACACTGTATGGATAAAGAAAATATGCAGTGAATTGCTAAGCCAGGTTTCCGAAAAAAAATAGTTAATTTTCGCAGAATTTTTAATAATGATATACAGGCTAAGGTTAAAATTGGTAAACATTTATTCTCTGAATTTAAAGTTAGCAAAGGTTTATGACAAGAAGATGCAATTGCCCCATTGCTGTTTAATGTAGTGCTGGAATTTGCAATTTGCAGGTGTAAAGTAGAAACACAGGGAACCATATTTGAGGAATGTAGTCAAATTATGGCACATGCTGATGATGTTATTATGGGAAGAAGATTCCAAGACGTAAAAGAAGTATTTACATCACTGGTCAAACAAACAAATAAGATAGGATTAGAAATAAATGAAAAATGACAAAATTTATGATAGTATCATAAAAGCCTTACAATAAAAATGAATATGAAAAACTTGGTACATATAATTTTGAAATAGTGAAAGACTACATATATCGTGGCAAAATTCTAGAAAATAAAAATTAATTAAGACAAGAGATTGAAAAAAGAGCTCCAAATGCAAATACAGCATATTATGCACTTCTTTCTGTACTATAGAGTCAATTAGTACTCAAAGCAGAAAAAACAAAAATCTGTAAGACACTAATAAGACCAGTGGCAACCTATGGAGCAGAATCTTGGACAATGAATAAATATACAAACAGCTGGCTGCTTCTGAAGCAAAAGTTTTCAGAAGAATGTTTGGGAATATTAAGTAAATGAAAACTGAAGAAAGCAATATAACAAAAAATTAATGCAGCTGTTAGGAGTTTCAAACTACATTCATTTATCAGAATAAGTTAAATTGGATTGATCATGTTAATAGAATGGATAGTAAAGAAAAGTAAGTCAAGTATTTAAAAATAATCCTCAGGGAAGTTGACTACGAGGATGAACAAATGACAATGGAACAGTATACAAATTTTCATGCATATTCAATTGTTACACATTCTTCGGAAAACTGCTGTGCAAATAGTGATATTTATTTCATGATTAGTTTAATATACCACAAACGCTTACTCTTCACAGGGGTTATGTTCTCATGCAAAAGGTAAAAATGTGATGCACGAAGTTAAGACCTTGTGGGAAAAACAGGATTAGGGAAACCGAAGACACACAAAATATAATATGTGCTCTTAATGACAAATAAACGAGAAATCATTAGCACTGATGTGTACTGGAACATCAACATTCCTAGCCGAAAGCTATCAGTGTGATTAAACAGTGTGGACTACATTGTTGAAGGGGAGACAAAAGACTGTGAAGCCAGGTGGAATTCAATTGTTTTGCCTTTTTTGCATGTCCTTATACAGGTTGGTTCAAACCTTTCATGTGAAGTGGGCAACCACAGTAAAATTTGTTCTGCATGCAGATAACATAAAATTCAATACACAAAATGAAGAATAACTATGCATAATTTTACCTGTGTATTTGTCAGTACATCTTGTGCAATACAAAATATCCTGATAATATTATGGTTGTCCAATAGGATTTGCAACAAAATTTTTTATTGCTAGTAATTTATTAAGTTCTTTGAACATACTCATTGGATAACTAGATGGATGCATTACACGCCCCATTTTTCTACGTAATTTTTATCAACTTCAAAGCCTTGTGTCACCAAGAAACAAGAGCGTCTATCCTTTTCTTGCACTAATTTGAATGTTGTATTCACAGCCACTGCTCAACTTCTGTAATAATCTCCTCATCACTCCCAAACCTCTTGCCTTGAATGGCATTTCTGAGGGCTCCACAGAGGTGGAAATCTGAGGCAGCAAGATCTCGGCTGTACAGAGGGTGAGGAAAAATATTCCATACCACTCATGTGATTGCTTTCTGTATTTTCAAACTTGTGTGTAGTCATGCATTGTCACACTGAACGACAATTTCAGCAACATTTTGGTGAGGTTAAACTCCCCTGAAATGTTTCTGCTAGGTTTTAAGAGTTTGACTGTACAGATCTGAGTTAATGGTTTGACCAATGGGTAAATGTCTTCCAAAATCACTCCTGCATCCCAAAAAACAGTGGCCATGGTCTTCCCCGCTGAATGTGTAGCCTTAAACTTTTTCTTCCAAGCCGAATTTGAATGAAGCCATTCCAGTGAATGTCTTTTTGTCCACGGTTCCAAGTGATGGATCCATGTTTCATCCCCAGTGATGATCCTTGACGCAAAGCTGTCACCATCAGCCTCATAATAATACAGCAAATCTGAACACACATTTTTCCACACAGTCTTGTGAAGGTTAGGTTTTGTGGATCCCAACAAGAACACATTTTTAAATATCCTTAGGCATCAAAAATGTTGTTCACAGTGCCATTGGATACTGAGAGGTCAATTGCAAGCCTTCTGGTTGTAATACACTAATTGTTTCATTGGCATGTTAAAGCAATGCCTGAGTGACTGCTCTTGTAGTCCAGCCAGAACAATGTGCCAAAACTAAGCTCTGCTTGGCCTTTCTCAGAACCTGCTAACCGTAAGCCCAACGACTAACAGTCCTTTTATCAACAGCATCGACACTGTACACATTTTTTTTAACTTCTTGTAAATGTTTGTTATTGATTCCTTCTCTGCCATAAGAAATCAAATACCAGTAACACCCCACTGTTTCAAATGCACATCAGCATACCACACCACTCTGATGACACCCTTCGCATGCATGGGAAAAGGTACTGTTCCACGCGGTGCAGTAGCAAGTGGGAAATTCAAAATTAACCAAGGAAAAAATTGCAGACATTTCCTTTCAACTTTGAATAAAGTACATGAAGTGTTGCTAAAATTTTTGACAACCCTAATACTAGGAAAAATTTATAAAAAGAGCAATTTACAACCTGGACTATGGCGTCAGTGTTTTAGCATATGTTTTCAAAATTAATTAGTAATGTAACATATGTCTCCAGCTTGTACGTTTTAAAAACTGCTACAGCGTACTGTCTTGACTTTGCCTGAGTAATGATTAAATATTTTGTCACTTGCAATATCTCTGCAGGCAACATAACACTGTGTCCTAGGCAAAATGTTGCCCACAAGCTATGGGTTGACAGGATCCATATGGTAACATGACAACCCCCATCTCAAGGTTAAATTTCAGGTACCTCTCTAGGAAGTAGTCAAATTCAAGACAATAATTCACTAAGTCATCCACCATCTGGAGCCTCTTTTCAGAGTAGTAGTGGTCAGGTGAGGAATATCTACATTGGCATCAGAATTTTCATCGGCCTCTACTACATCTTCCTCAGTTAAAACAGCAGCATTAGCATGAAAAACATCCTGGACATCTGCCTCCTCCAAATCTGGGAACTTTCTCCTAGTACTTGATGGGGCCATACAAGAATGTTCCTTACATCACCTTACTCATAAGCAAACTCCCAAAAATCATTAAATGCTTCTGGCCAAAGATTTTTCCAGCAGCCATTTAATGGTTCCCCTTACCTTGCCTTTATTTTTTATCTTGATTAAACAAACTGTACATCATCTACACTGTAGTAGTGTCTGACTAAAACAATCATCGCTCCCCTGTCCATTTCCTTGAGGAGTGACATTTTCTTTTCCTTCTATCCTCAAGACCCTCATCAGCACATACACACAGTTTCCTGATATTCCATACTACATGATATCTAGGAAACTACAGAATGCATGAATGAGCAAACGCAAATGCGTGACAGACATACACTCACAAGTACCACAAGAACCTGTCCATGAATATGCAAAACTACAATGTACAAACCCTCAAAAAAGGTGAGACTGCTGCACAACATAAAAATAAAATGTTGAGAAAATTACATAAAAAATGTGAGTAGCAGGAGCTGTTTAGTATGCATAAACCATTCAGTAAGTTATGAACAAGAAATGAGTAAAATGAAACAATTTTTCTTCCACTTGATCTTTCAAAATGTCATACACGTGGTAATGGGAGAGCTTCTTGTACTTAATAATCACATAAAAATATTCTGTACAGACTTCAACTTATAGGTTCACACACGTACATATCACTCCCCCCCCCCACAAAGAACATTGAAGAAGTAAAAGGTATATCTAGTGATAAAGATTAATATCACTCTCATCATTTTGTGGTCAAAGCATAGGCAGGTTCTCCTGAAAAGCCTACTCCTTACAAATAATAAAAATAAAACAACTTTACTTTTCATGCAATACAGTAAGTAAAGCACTGGTTTTCTGTTTCTTCTGTACTCTAATTCTTTAACCAGATGATGGCTTCATCATCATCTTTCATCAGTCCATCCTGTTCTCAGTAGGTCTATTTGATGATAATGACATGTTTACAACAAACAGCCCAAAATGCGGCTTTTACTAGTAACAAACATTGTCAGTTTTTGTACAGTATTCAAAGACAGATTCCTGGATGAATGTCCTTAACTTAACAGTATTGTATCAGTTTGGCTCAGCTAAAGTAAAGTGGTTGTCAATGGAATGTGTGAGGTGGTATCAACTACACTACATATCTACGTCTTTGAAAAAGTCTGTCACCCCTGTACACATTGTGGTTTAAGCTCATTATTAACAAACAAAGAGCATCCTTTCTCAGTGAGATGGACAAGGCCATGCCTCTTCTCTGTAATCATACAGTCATTTGCAGTTTTATATCATAGATGGATAACATGAAGCATTGTCCACAAGAATTATGGTTGCTGGAAGTAAAGGGCAACTCTTCTGCATTCATACATGCTTTCAAAATGCATGGAGTTTATTCATCCACGATTGTCTCCAGTGCCTGCACTTTCCTTGCACAGTATTTGCACTCCATAAAGAAGGCTATTATTTGAACCAATACTAACGAGAAATAGTCTTTGTGATATGCTTCCCCATTTCATTACCCTCAGTGCTCCATTTCTCTGTGAGTATTTTCCTTTGTCAATACTTTTATTTCCTTCCTTTACCTTCAACACCAACCTCCTGCATCATCCCACTCTGCTAGAAACAGTTGTTTATGGAGCAGTTTCCTTTGCATACCCAAGTCAGAAACGAGACACTCCTCTTCCATTTGTCCGTTTCATTTCACACTGACAGTTTTGCACATTGTAGATACAACTTTCTTTACAATATGAGAACTTTCTAGCTTGTCACTTGCCAGTCTTTCCAGTAATCCTTGTTTTGTAATTAATGTTATGTAAACAACATTTACAAAATAAAATTATGAAACCAGATATACAGATTAAATGTATGCATAGCATACAGTGGTCACTAAAATTGTCTCATGTCAATAAAAATTTAAGTGGCCTAACATTATTCTGTAAACTTTTGAAGTCAATATTACACCACAAGAAGTTTATCCTTCAGTTCTTCCATGAATATGAACAAAGGGACACACAGACAGAATTATGCAATAGGTTCTATAAAGGGTTGCAAAAGCTTCTTGTCTTATCCTTTAAGGCTGTTTCTATTCAATAACATAACTTGTAACCAAACCTCTCTGTTGATCTGTTTATGATTCATTTTGCCTTTCCAGGAGTAAGTTGAGGCTGCTCAGCATGACAGTTGGACTCCTTTCGGAACCATCTGATTGCTCTCAGACCTTTGCCAATCTATATGGCTGCCCAATTTCTTGCTTTACTGACAAACACACACTATCAATCTCACATTTAATAACATTTGAAATTACCTCTGTTTCCCCACTACAGATTATGAGTACATTTGTGCAGCAGTGTCTGTTACATTGTTAGAAATATGCATACTACTGGTACTGGACAGTGCAATGCAGAAATGTGAATTGGATGCTGTACTGAACACAGCATGCACAGAGTTTATCACACTGAACTTCCACCTTCCCACACCTCAAGACAAAAAGTAAAATGGTACAGACTGCATCATTCAAACATTTATGGCACAAAGCAGAAAGAAAACAATATTGATTTTGAAATTTGTTTTGAGGAGGTTATTATTCTTTCTGCATAGAGGAAGTGTAATACATGTGAGAAACAAATGCAGTCCCTTAATTCAACAAGTCATTTACATCACTCTTCCACTACAAGAGCTCAACATACACCACACACAAAAAGGGATCACATCTAATATAATCTTCACTTTCTGAAGAATTACAATATTCATTTGTGTTGTCATTTTTGCCCTTATGATCAGCACCAGTTTTTTTCAGGAACTTTACTCCAACAGGACATCTTATGCTGTCTACAGGGCACAAAGTGATACTCACCAGTGGTTTCACTGCAGCCAAAAGTCATGTCAATCCACAGCGACAGGCAAAGTTGTAACAACATGCAGCTAACAGTACTTATTATGTTGCAAGGCATAATACCAAGCTTTTATAGTGCTCACATCTACAGAACCTCAGCACGCCACCATCAGATACAACACTGACTTCCCTGGATTCCTTGACAGTGCTTAAAAACTTTATAGCTGTACTTACCAGGAGAAGCATCATCAAGCCCTGGACTTCTGAACCGTTTTATGGATCTCCTATTAGGCATAGCACCCCTTGCATCAAGCTTATTCTCTTTTCCCTCTACTGGTTTCTTTACTTTCATTACAGGATTACTTTCTGCAACAGAGCAATTTATTCTTAATTTACATTCCAAGTCATTCACAACTGTCAACACAACATATAGGCCTAAAGAATAATGCATATGGAAAAATTAAACGAAAATTCAATCTACATCGCCTATCAGAGGCAGTGGGTGATTTAAAGAGAATTTTATGTGCTAGGCACATAATGAATAAAAAACAAGAGTATGCACATTTTATGAGTTACTTGGCAGCTTATTAGTACTGTCATTGCTTAGTAGAAAATGGAAAGAATGTATTCAAATAATGAATTCTTTATAACATTTTCAAATGACAGGTTCTGACAGGAGGGTTGATCAAGATTAGTCTTCTGGAATGTTACACCATGTCAAATTATAAATAGGGACACTTTGGAAAAGCACGGTGCCTCAATCTCAAGGTCAAGCAATCCCACCAGACAGGAATACAGCAGTACCCAAATGTTCATCATGACTATTAACCCTTTGGGGTCCAACGTCGAGTTACGCTCGACAGTGCGTTCCCTTGCACGAGGTCCAACATCGAGCTCGGCTTGACATGTTATATTGCTATGCTTTCTGTCGTTTTCCAGAAGCTCATGCCATCTGTTATGTGCTGTACGAACTCCTTGGAGGTTGAGTTGATCTTTCCCTTAGGCAAATGAAGGTGTCACGCTGATGCCAGTTTATAACGCAGTAATAAAGAGAACATCATATGCGACCTTCGCCGCCATTATCAGCTGGTTTTGTGCAGCTGTTTGCGTGTGGGCGGCGAAAGTGTTTTTAGCGTCATACAGTGTGGTTCTTTCTACGGTAAATATAATAAATTGCCAATGGATGAAGATGCTATAAGGAGAGAATTGGAACACAGTGGCGATGATGAAGATTATTTATCTGATTTGGATGTAGAATTTCGTGATTTATCAAGCGAGGAAGATAATGGTGTAAACCAGGTATCTCGGGCTGAACCATCATTTAAGAAAGCAAGAATTAGTGTCAGAACATTGTCAGTGGACTCGGAAGATTCTAAAGAGGAAAATGGTGTGGAAAGGACAAAGAGACATATGATAAAAAGTGAGTGACAGTGAAACAAATGTTGCCGTTGGTGGTGGAAGTCATTGTGCTAAAGGCAATGATGGCAATGGAGAAGAAACAGAAAGTAATGGTGCTGATTGTGAACATGATGATACGAATTTGGATGTCAGTGGTACTGGTGATATTATTATACAAGGAAAAGCAACCGCACAAGCAAGGAATAGCTACAAAAATGTGACACTAAAAGACAGTGATCCCCCCAGGCTAAATCATTCACTGGGGCAAAAAACCAATGGCCCACAAGTTCCAGTACACTGTGTGACCCCACTTCAGTTTTTATGTTGTTTTTTACATCATAAATGATAAAGAAAATCACTGCCGAGACAATTGCCTATGCCAAAAAAAAAATTGCCAATAAGACTATTTCTCGTTTCTCAATATGGCATGAATGGTATGATGTTGTGGAAAAAGAGATGTTGGCATTTTTGGGGTTGGATATCAACAACATGGGAGTTATTCATTTACCTTATGTGAAATGTGAAAGACTATTGGTCACAACAGTTTGTATGCAGTGTTCCTTCCTTTGGTGAAGTATTTACAAGAAAACGTTTTCTTCAGATATTTTGGATGCTGCATTTGGAGGCAGTTTCCACTTCTGACCACAGTTTGAGAAACAGGACACAAAAAGTGAGTAACTTCCTCAAATACATAGATGCAAGATTCAGAGAGCATTTTATTCCTGGCCAGAACCTATCAGTTGATGAGTCTGTGGTTGGTGTCAAAGGAAAAATTTCATTCATCACTTACAACCCAAAAACCCAACTAAATGGGGAATCCGTGTCTATGTTCTGGCAGACTCTGCCACCAGGTGTCTGCACCTTCATCCCCTACCATGGCAAAAATCACCACAGAGAGCTTCATCAAACCAGACCTTCCTTTTACATGCCAAATTGTTCTTCAGCTTTTCCATAATATCAGACAGACATGGCCTGACATGAGCGGTTACCACATTTTTACTGACCGATTTTATACAAGCCCAAAACTTGCCAGTGAACTAAGTAAGGTCGGGTGCCACCTCACTGGAACTGACATGAATAACAGGAAAGATATTCCTGCTGTCATGAAAAAGCCAAAGCTAAAAAAAGGTGAAAAGGTAGCATACAGAAATAATGAAAACATCCTACCGCTGGCTTGGTGCGACAAACGTTTGGTGACAATGCTAAGCACTTGGAGTACATCCAAATCAGAGCCTGTCAGGAGGAAAGTAAGAGGCAGAAAAGAAGAAGAAATGGTGGAGAAACCAAGTGTTATTGCAAACTACATGAAGAACGTGGGCGGAGTAGATACTGCTGATCAGTATTGTGCGACATACTGTTTCCTTCAAAGGACACTGAAATGGTGGAGAAAATTATTCTTCTGGGGTTTGGAGATTTCAATCATCAATGCATACATTCTGTATGTGGAAAGTTGCAAGAATAGCAATTCCAATCCAATGAGCCACATAAGGTTCAGGAGGGAGCTAGTCATGGCACTTGTTGGGGATTTCCGTCAAGGTGGTGGTGCATCCACAAGGGGAGGAACTTCCACGTCCGACAACCAGCAGAGATCGAATGGAATGCTCCATGTGATTATCCCATATACAGAGAAAAAACACAAAGATTGCATAGTGTGCTCCAAACGAAATGTGCCAGGTGGAAGGAAGGAAACAACATACATTTGTGAAACATGTGATTGTAAACCAGGTCTTCACATGGGAACGTGTTTCAAACGATACCACACATTGAAAAAATTCAAAATCTAGAATGCGTGTCAGACACTCTAGACATAATACACATTCATATTTTTAATTTAAATTCAAAGGTCTCTCTGTAAATTAGCTCATTGTATAACCATACCAATACTAGAGATTGTACCGACATTTAAATCAGACCTGGCTATTTAAACTTGTGATAAGCACTGCGGACCCCAAAGGGTTAAAATAAAAAAATAAAAAAAATACATCTCTCTCTCTCTCTCTCTCTCACACACACACACACACACACACACACACACAAATTTCTTCAACTTTGTTAGATATGAGGGAAAGGGAACATATGAAATAAATCTGCACAGAATCTGATTGATCTTAAACTTCACCATATCCCCATGCCACATAAATATATCTCATTACAGGAGTTCATAAAACTAATTAAAATTTATGTCAGACTCACCATATTTGTCAGGTGTTGATTCTTGTACATTCAGAATCAAGTACATGTCATTTGTCAGTTTTTGTTTTGGCAATGGTGATAAGTCTTCCAGTCTATTTATTCCACTCATGGCATTATCTAATTTGTGCACTCTTTCAACAGCCTAAAAAAAATTAAAGGAAACTGAAATTATATCATTCTACACCTCAGGTGTATTCTGGTTGATGTAATGAAGTACAGAATGTACAGCACCAACCACTGTATTCTATGCCCAGTTGTGAATGGGGGGATATATATATATATATATATATATATATATATATATATATATATATATATACGAAATATTACAAACAAAAATATGGTAAGTAAAAATATGAGCACTTCAAGTTGCATAAAAAGCATATGCCTACAAATAAAATATCAGAAGGACAGTTCCATTAAAGTGATAAATGTCTTATTTAGTGAGCTACAGGGCTTTCTGTGGACCATTACTTTTCTAAACATTCACTCTCTCACTTGAAAGGAAGTAAATGTAAAAAGTATCTGCAAGTACAATATTTGGCTTTGGACTAATACAGAGTGTTCAACTTAAAAGTGGACTGTATTTTAATATGAGTAATTTATTTACTAAGATTTACAACATATCATATTTCACAACTAACCAGTACTTACAGTAAGTGTCGGAAATGATGTCCATTCATTTCAATACACTTATTGACACGTTTCACCATGTTCCTCGCAACTTTTCTTAGCGTTCTTTAATTTTTTAATCATTTTTGCAATGCACTTTTTACTGGCGCTTACCTTCTAAATTTTTCAAAGAAACTTTGTCTACAGTGGGCATAAGACATCACTTTTAAATAACTTTCCAAAATAAATACACGTTCTTCCACTGTTAACCGCATTATGAAAGCGTAAAAAATGGTGTTGTTCAAACACCAGCACTCACTGTCAACTGATACGGATGGCCAAGACCGGTTCTCCCCTCTCCTGCAACAGTCTTGCCAACTCCTACACATGCAGTAGTATAATGTCATACCAGCAGAACCATTATAAATAGCATCTGACATTAAATATTCATGGCTTAGTTGATGGTCCACTTTTAAGTTGAACACGCTGTATAAGCCTTTTGGCACTACAGATATGACAGTAGTGAATTTCACTTTCATAATCAACTCAAATTACTTTAAATATCTGACTGATCAATAGGTTTACTACCAGTTAAGATAACTGATTACTTGTGACCCAATAAACTAAACAAGATTATAGGTCTCATCTTCAAATAAGTAAATAGGACCACTTAAAAACTAATTTTAGGTAATGGTATTTACTCCATGTCAAATGTGTCAGAACACCATGTCCCAAACAATGACAGCCTTATTTGTGGGAGGAGGAGGGGTACTACACATAAAGATGGATATCACATTTAAACTTATGACTGCCAAATGTCAAAATTGCCACTTAAACTAAAACTGAAGCCCTATCAAGATTCACATATATGAACTCAGGGGACATCTACTGGGATTACCACTGAATTTGTACATTTCTTGCAGGATATAAGAAACAATTTCCTGTCTCTAGCATCTAGTTGTGTAATATAACCTCTTTAAAAACAAATTGTGTCTAAATGCTACAGGACAAAAATTGTAAAAAAATCAAAGAATGTAGTTGTGAAAAGAAAGACAGGTCTTGTTTTATGCTATTTCTTTACACGCAATTTCGCTTTCATGCGAATGGAAAGTTTACACCACTTTTCGAATTTACGCGATAATGTTCGGTTTAACGCAATTTGGCACAGATGATCTGTAGCCACACTTATCTTCTGTAGAAGGCTAGCAGAAAGTGACGTCACTGTCACACCATCAGTCACGTGCATTAACTGATTATGCTGGTGATATAATCATGTGGCTCATTTAGTTTTCTCTTCAACAGCAAAATGAGTGAGAAACGTAAATCTACATCACCTGGTTCATTCCACATAAAAAATCGGCGAAAGACAATCAGTAATAGACTAATACACTGGCTTGAAGAAGGTGAACAAATTTGTTGATATATGTCATAATGTCGGACACTCATATTAGCACACGTACAATTCGTGATAATGGTGACAGAATTACAGACAGTGCTAAGTCAGGAACGAAAGTGTTTGTGTAGCAAGACCAACACAGACCTCTCGGAATGAACCACAACAAAAACCATGGATGTGAGTCTCTTACGTTTTTATTGCATTAGAAAACAAAAATACTTAGTAGAAATGTATCTGTATATAAAGTACACATGTACTCCAGACGTCTGTACGTCCACTAATGGTATAGTCACACACCATACATCATAAGGTTGTCAACCCCCTAACCCCCAGGAAACATGCTGTTTTATATGGGAATTTTGTGTTTGATTTGCACGATTTCAGTTTGCATGACATTTTTCAGGAACGTAATCCTGGCCTAAAATGAGACTTTCCTGTATTGTTATTCTTCAGCATACACTTGTTCTAGATTTATACACTTATATGCATTTTCATTTCTTTTTATCCATGCTAGGAAGGGCTCTTTCAGAATGCGGTTCAAGTCCACTGTAACCTCATCTTTAATTTAAATTCTGACTGGAAGTGCCAAATTTTCAGAGAAAATTTGATTTTAGGTAGAAAAAACAGCTATATTAGAAGAGAGAGGGTGGATGTTGAATCATGGCAACCTTCCTGTTAGCCAAAAACTGCTTCACAACCGCAGCGTTATACAATGGTGGTGATGGTACAGTGCCAGGTTCACTCCACTCTCCTTCAGCACCTTTCCATAAATGGTCCCTGTAATAAGCTGCATTAACAGTTTGGTCCTCTGGAGGGAATTCTCGGTGGATCATACTTTCAGCATTGAAACAAATATGATAAGCATCGTCTTCAAGGAAGATTTTTTAAATTCACAACTTTGTCTGTTGCGGCGATTTTTTCCCTCCCAATCTGCACTGTCGCTTTTTTCAGTCATATGCAAAACACGACGACTTATCACCTGTACAGATTATTTTAACTCTTCATCCTCTTCCAGTGACGGAGCGGCCTGACAAGATGCAATCCATTACCGTTTCCACTCCATCGTTAATGCATGAGGAGCAAATCTCATGCATGACTTTCTGTTCACTGCCCAGCTCCAGTGCCATCGAGGCGGTACCTTACCAAAAATTAAACATTGCACAATCACTTGGAAGGAAAGTGATGGTCAATGAGTTTGCAATAAACATCTGTGAGTTCTTCATCAGTGCATGGTAGAGGGGAAGCCTCTTGTAGCGTAATCCTTCATGTGTTCTCTACATTCACGGAAACATTGTTTTCATATTATACTTACTGGTATTCCACATTCAAAATATGGACTCAAGTTCCCATCTGTCAAATGAGTCTTATTATCTTTCATAAAGAAAAACTATTCCCACATATAATCACTGAAAAACAACACAATAATTCTTGACTCAAAGTATCTGAGCACAGAAATCTTTTCTTTGGGTAAGTTGGGATCAAAGTCTTGCCATTTTCTTTCAGACATTTTCTAGTAAGATTACTATAACACTGCAAATTAATGAATTTGATTTGCAGTCTTTCTGGATCCTTCTCCATATCTGCATTCAAAGGTAAAGCAAACAAAAAAAATTCTTGTTCCATAACTTTGAAGTCCTGGCATCATTTGCCAAACTCTTTACAAAGCAAAAGAATGTAATGGGAACATTCGTAAATACACTCAGGATAAATAACATCAAGAGCTTTCAGGTATGGTAAGTGAACAATGTTATGCAGTCGGAGCTTCACTTCACAGGCCTTCATATTGTTCTACATTTTGGTAATGAGCTCATCTTTACTTTTAGCTCTCTGTTCAGATCATTTAAAGAACAATCACATCGACAAGGAATGTTAGGTAAGTTATCCACCCTTTTTCATTCAGTTCCTCAAAGTTTCTGCCTTCTTTTCCATGAATAATTTGATCTAATTCAACAAATAAAAAAAAAACCCTTTCAAAACAGATCCCGAAATTAACCACATTACATCAGAAGGATAAATTATTTCACCATATGCACTTTCTATTTCTTCCGGTAATGCTCCAAATTCATGATGGTTAAGGGAACTTGAATGAAAAAAATTTGAAGTTTTTATAACAATCTCCATTACGTGATTCATTTTCAAACTCTCCACACACTGTGCTTCTTGATGAAGAACATAGTGGAGAATATGGAAAGAAATTGTTCCCTACAGTTTTTTTTTTGTAATTGTGCTGCCAAAGCCACTATTTTTGCCATTCATAGCTGGAAGCTGTCACCAACAAACCCAAACATTTTTTCCAAACACAAATCAAATTTGTTTTAAGGGGTTAATGGTTGAGAAATAATTCCATCAGTGCCTGATTTTCTTTGAGAGGGACCACTTCTGAAAGCTCCTCCACTAAACAAAATTCACAAAAAAAAAAAAAAAAAAAAAAAAAAAAAAAAAAAACCTGTGCAATGTATCTAATATCTGTACCCTTGTCATCACAAATGAACATGCCACAAAAAGTTCACACTGTTTATCTCCTGCCGAATCACTAATGCATTTAGCCACCATACTTGCAAAAGAACTGTTTCATTTAAAAAGCTGCTATTTTGCAGGACAGAGTATTTCTACTACCTTCATTATCCATACATAATTTTGATTCCTTAGCAATTATCTGCAATACAAAAAAAATTTGCTTGAACTGCAAATTCATTTCTTGTTGTTGCAAAAGTAAATGTATTCTGCTATTGCTGTTGATCCAAATCACATTTCATTTTCTTAACTACATCTTATTTTAGCTTCCCTTTGAAAACACCAAATTTATCTTTACATAAAGTTTCTGAATTGGGCCACAAATAATAGTCTTTTGGAGATGACACCATCCTACTGCAAATGAGGCAAACAATTTTATCACTCCCTACACTAAAACAATAAGTTACCCATTTTTCTTGAAATACATGTCCCTTGTGTTCTAAATATATTTTCCTCACTGTAGGCACAAACATGGTAAAAGCAGAATATATATTATATATTATTTATTTATATATATATATATATATATTATATACTCGTACTCTACCATACACAAAGGCACTGCAAGGTCCACAAATTGACATACAGGAAAGACAATATTAACATACATTCCTTGAAATGGTTACTAGGAGACAAATTCTTTCTACCACATGCAGTTATCTTGACAAGAGCAAATAAACACATGGACAATCAAATAAATTATTCAGTTGAGTAGCAGACCACTTGATGCTCATGGGATGTGTATTTGAGGCACTCACCTTAACAGGATTCAAGAGTGACAAACAGATGTGTTTAAAAAGTATCTCATAATGGAAGGGACATAAAGATCTACAAAGAATGTACAACTTTGAAAAAAGTTCATTTTAGTACACTACATTATCCATTTAGGGCTAAAATTCAATGCCCAGGGTGATCCAAAAGCAAGAGGCATTTAAATGGCTGTCATTACTCTGCTGTCAAGCAACAATTTTAGGTGACTTTGACACTTCAGACGCACAAAGCAGGTCAACTGTGACCAAGATTCAGCACAAAACAATAAAATTTTAGTCACCTAAATACAATACAATGAATTCATACATTCAAAATTCACACTAAGTGCCTAAATTTTAAACTCTAATGAATGCTACACTAAAACACTATAGCATATTAGTTCCATTAAAGTTTGGTTCCTCTTTCCTACACTATTCTTGCAACATTTCACCCAAGCCAATAATGTAAAAGAACATATTCATAATGCAATATTGGGCAATTCTGAAGGTTCAGGTTCACTTGAAATACATGCTAGACTTAACAGCACTTCAACTGACAGTTGACAAGCAACCAGCTACAGACTGGATGATCTGGCTTTAAAACCTAGCAAAGACAATAATTCACTTCCTCAACATAAAACCCACACTGTCTCTACAACTTACTCAGTCTCCTATCCAAAATATATCAGGAGTTTTTCCACACAGCAGTGGCTGAAATAAGAATCTTAATGCTCAACTTCACCTGGTGTCAACCACGTGGAATTTTACCTCCTCAGTACTTTGAGATGCCTTCATGACATGATATTTAGACTGAAGGACAATTTTACTTAACCTTTGCTGCCTCCAACTAGACAATATGAACCACTCACCAGCCTTGGTTTGAAAGGATGACGAGATGATGTAAGAAGCCTAACAGGTAATCCTCGTCTCTTCCTGGTCATTAACAAAAGGTATGTTGCAGTATCATAGTCATATGTCCAAGAGCTAAGCCGTGACCACAGGTCCTTGGTAGACATCCCATAGAACTTCGACAACACATCAAGGCATTCTTCATCCTTTACATGCAACTAAAAAATAAAATATTTCCTCAGCAGAAGTTTTACAGTACAGGATGCACTGTGTTTATCTGCATAAAAGATGAAAATTGTTCCCTAAATCATCATACAGAAAAAAGAAGAGGTTGTCATATAATAACACACACAGGTAAACACATTATGTACAGTAATATCGCACTGAATGCTCAGGATACTTTCCTGGCAAAGACGTCTTTCAACATATCAGTTTTCACTGGGATTAATATAACATGCATTATAGGAAAAATGGTGCAAACAGGCCATCTCTTACTTATGATGACTGGATTTGCCTACTGGTTCATACATTAAGGCAATTAATTATGTAATACATAAACCAGGATATCCATGGCATTTTTTAAGCTAAATCTGACCATTCTTTCACTTTGGAGAAACAGCCATCAAAGGTGCAGTCAGTACATATCTTCCTGAGAGAAGTAGACTGTGAAGATGGGGGGGGATTGAACACAGGGCCAAATTATTTTCACAACACGATATTTGCCTTAAAAGTGATATTTGCTTCCGTCTGTCCCATTTTTTTCTTTCTTTGGCACACTGAGAATTCAAATCAAAACTTTAGAAGAGAAAGTTTACTGCCAATAATTTTATTGACAAAAATAAAAGTTAGTTGAAACAATAAATTGTATGTATAGTAAGTATTTTACTTTAAATTTATAAGTTTCTTGTTTCAGTTACAATCCTACAGATGCCAGCAACAATCAGAAAATAATCCTGTACAATTCATGTGTAATCATGTCCAAATTACAGATAATCAGCCATGATTTCACAGCATAATAAGACTTCCTACAAATGATGTGTTTCAAAGACAGCCTGCAGGATAGATGCTTCAGATTTTGGATATCATGCCAGTGAAAATTTATATGATGGTTGTTTCTGAGTTAGACTTGAGCATAGTTAATTGTAAGACTGTCATAAACCTGCAGACCACAGTCCAAGGTTATACTCTCTTTGATAACAAACAAATGAATAATAAATAGCAAACCAACCACATTTCATATAAGATATGAAGAAAATGGAAAATTCATGATATATGTTTATGTGATTAAATGGATTATAAAACATAAAGCAAGACATGGACCTAAAAAGAGTGAGTATATTTCATAATGTGTATGCCTGTAACAGATCAACTAGATATAACTAATACTGGAAAATAAGGCAATTAACTTGTTCTAAATTTTACGGTTTACTTCAAGAAAGGCTACGAGTCAAGGGAGAACATTCATACAACATTCCTACTAACTTGTACCATCCACACAACTTGTTAGGGTTACTAAAATACTTTAAAACCTACAGTAACGCACACATACTTAAATGTTTGGTGAATTCCCCATTCCTAATTATCTATAAATAGAAAATGCTTTACAGTCATTCTTTTCAGCTACTCTATGATGAACCACTAAAAGTAGAATCAGCTTCTGGCCCATGTTAATTTAATGTGCAAAAACACAAATACCACCAAGAAAACCACAGATCTCTATTAAACATTACTAAGGAACTTGGTGTATGAATAAAGGCAGAGAAAACTGGGTATATGTTTATGTATCATCACCTCTCTACTCTAGCGTAAAATTATTATATGAAGTCAGCCAATAAACCCTTCACAAATGTGACCCATTTCAAACATCTGGCAATCTAATAAATCAAAATCAGATAAACAAAACAATTAAGAGCACAATAAATCTGGGGGCCTCTTTCTACCACTCAGTCCAGAATCTTTACCTTCCCACCCCTACCTAAACACATGCCTTAAAAAATACAATACCACAATTTTGTCAGGTGCTTTATCAATAATGTAATATTACATGTTTTCATGTGCATGGTCTCTCGCCCTGTGGGCATAACACAGATCATGGGTGTATGATTAAAGGTTGCTGAGGACAACAACTGGACCACAAGAAATAAAAGGAAAAGAGCATGTAGAAAACTGCATGAGGAGCTTCACTTATAGTTTGTGTACATTGATTATTAGGGTAACAAATGAAGAACAATGAATGATGTTGGGTGCACTTTATAGCACAAATGCAGGAGATAAGCAATTTATACAAAATTTTAACTGCAAAAGCCTGAAGAGATGACATCATCTGACAGACTCAGATCTTATACAAATACAGTGTGTGGGTGTGAATTAAATTATGGTATGTCACAATACAGTTCAGTGGTGGATTTTGTGAACAAAGTAATGGACATTTGAGTCACATTAAGCTTTGAATTTCTTAAAACTGTCAGCTTCTCAGGGTCTCTTCTGCATGCAGTTATTAAGTCCATTTTTGTTATACTTCCATAGCTAATGTAAGTGGTTGCAGTTCAAATGTGATCGAGAACACACGTGTAGGAAGTAGTGTGAAACGGAGTACATATAGGAATGAACAGAGTTAGAATTAGTTTCTTTGGCCTAAGAAATGCAAGTTGTTGGTGAACAATCATGATGTATATATAGTATATAGTTGTTTTGGAATTATAACTGCAGTTATGTTGATAGTTGGAGAACTAGAATTGAATCCAGGGCCACAAAGGAAAGAAAAGACAAATAAGCTGATGGAATTCATGGTGGAACAGAGAAGAGATGAAAGGTATACATCAGTGGTTAGAAAGAACAAATCCACATTGGACACAGTAAGTGTGAAAGTGGATATAATGAATGTAACAACTAAAATAATGAAGCAGAAACAATACAGGTTCAAAGAGCTGGTGAACTCTTGGGACAAAAAGCTATAGAACATACATTTATAGAGGAATGGTGACAGAGGAATAATCGATTAACATCTGGAATTGAAGAATGGCTTCAAGAATCACACATTGGTACACTGAATATAACAGAAGATATAATAACAAACTGAGGGTAGATGTTTATGGGTTGGCATATACAATGTTCACAAACTGGGAAAAGAAGAGAGGAGGTAAACCCATCTTCATTTCATTTATATAGTCCACAAAGAAATCATAAGTGCCACACACAACCAGAAATTTGGCAGGGACAAGGATAAAAATATAATAAGACTACAATATTAGAGTATGGAAGTTATGCAGACAACTGATTCCATATTTTAAAGACACCAAAACACAGGGACATAAGCATAACTTTGAAAAGAAAAACTTGAGGTAAACAGAAGGGGATATTATTTTGACTTTGTGCAAGAAAATTACCAGATACACAATAGCAACCAGAAGTTATAGAGCCCTCCAAAAGAGAACCATTTTAGTGTCAGCAATCACCACAGAGAAAAAGCTCAGAGGTCAATAGACAGGAAGAGATTGCAACTAGAAGACCTATGCCAGAAATGAAAAAACATTCTTGCAGAATCATGTATGATAAAGAGAAGAGAGCATGCAGTCGATGAAAACAGCCGACATTAGATGAATCAACTATGGTTAGTGACAAGCAGAGCCTACCCCACCACCTAGATGATGACATTAACATGACTACATCAGCAGACTAGAACACAGTACAGCAAAGACATTACAATATTGGAAGCTGGCTGACACCTAGAATGTAAAACACATCAGTGAAGAAAAGTGATGTCGGATCAAAGCAGAACAACAATGGATTTGAAGAGGGTCACAGGATCATTAGAGCAAAAAGTAAAGTAAAGGTAAAACTCATCACAGAACAGGCCATAAAGGCCCAGAGGGAGAGTAGAGGTATAGTCCTATTCTTTCTTTAACTTTGGCTCTAGATGGGGTGGGTGGTCAACAGAACGCCTGGCTGCTTTACCCATGGGAAAGAGATACCAGTACCCATTGTACAGAAGGCTGGGTTAGCCCCAGGGCCTGTCTGGACAGGTGTGGAAAATCTCGCCTCCAACAGGATTCGATCCTCAGGCCGTCCAACACCCATAGCAAGTCACTATACTGACTATGCTATCCCAGCCCACAGAAAGCTTAATGAGTAAATTAAAAAAACAGGGATTTTTTTACTTTTTGGTAGAAAATAAAATGCTGGGTATTGCAAAAGCTGGACTGGATTAGAAAAATGTGAAATTAGGGGATACAAATGATTTTAAAAATGTAGATGTAAGATAAAATATGGAAGATATCCAGAAGGGTTCATAGTGTGTGTTAATAAAATTGGTGATCAATATCAATGGGAAATTGTAATAATGATGGAGGAAAAAAAGGATTGAAAAAAAAAAAATATATATATATATATAGCCACATGTATTAACTGGTATGTAGGGTGTTTATTATATACCAACATATGCACAAATAAGTACTGTAAATTTACATTAAATTATTCCAACATGTTTCAGTGTTAATACACCTTCTTCAGGGAGATTACAAGTCATGTTAGCTAAAGTCATGAATCATTAAATGACAAAATACAGTGTAGTAATGTGTCGTTATGATAAAATCTTGGTAAATGTGGCCACATACGTAATTCCTGGTTAGGTGTGTGTGTGGTGTGGAGTAAAAAAAAACCGGTTCCAACACATTACTACATTGTATTTTGTCATTTAATGATTCATGACTTTAGCTAACACAACTTGTAAACTCCCTGAAGACGGTGTATTAACACCAAAACATGTCAGAGTAATTTAATATAAATTTACAGTACCTTTTTGTACATATGTTAGTATATAATAAACAATTTATTATTCAATATGCATGGTATGAGCATAAAAGTATGTAGGTTTTTCTTAAATTGCCCACCAGTAAAGTCAAAATGGTTCAATATGAATTTTATAAAAGATTTGAATGAGGGGATACACATGTTAAGAGACAGATATTATAATGCTGAGGTTGTAATAATAGGTGATTTTAATCGTAGAATAGGAGAGAGAGAGAGAGAGAGAGAGAGAGAGAGAGAGAGAGAGAGAGAGAGAGAAGTAGAAATGCCAAACCTTTTTGATGTCTGGGGAAACTTAAATGCTGAAAACCATCATTTTACCAATAAGACAAGGACAAGAGTTGTAACGCAGAAGGAAAGAAATTAGTGAATTTTTGTAAAAGCAACAATTTTGAAATTCTAAATAGAAAATTTGGATGATACATGAATATACTTCTGTAAATAATTTGGATAGTAGTGTGATAGCTTCTGCAGGTGCAATTAATAATACATTAGATATTAACACATTGAGGACAGGGGCATTTAAATTGTTTAAATGCACGTTCCCGGGGTTTAAACAATATAAATCAACTTTTATACTGTGTTTCTTTAAAAATGTATAACAAATTCGTTAACCATTTTTGTGAACGGAAATTTTCAGGAAATACTCACCAAAGACCCTAGTAGTGCTTGAGGGTGTGATATCTCTGGAAACATTCCCCCTTGTGGAGTGGCACTAAGCAGAACTTGCAGATGTACCCAGTTTCACAAACATGGCACCTCCTAGCAGGATATTTTCTTTTACCCCGTTCATTTCCAACAATTTTCTCTAGCACGTGTTTCCGCATATCACCCAAAAGTCTCCCAGGGGGGTCCTCATGAGGCACACGAAGGGTTTAGGTTGATGTTCCTCGGCGTGCTGCATCTGTGTCTGTATCTGAGTCTGTCTCCATCTTATCTGTAGCCCAGTCTTTTGCCACTTGTAGCAGAAATTCTTTGCATCTCATTTTTTATGTAAGGTTTAGTTTTTGATAGATTCAAAAAGAATTGAAAAGTGCACATTTTATAAGCCAAAATGCAACTTTCTTTGGCACACTTCACTGTTTTTCTCAAGAGAGAATAATAAGACAAGTACTGATCTACCCTATCAACGCCCTTCATGAACATATTATACTGAAAAATACAAATAGGTTTTTTCTTTACTTCTTCATTTCTCCATGGAACATCAACCATTGTTGAATCGTGAATTGTGGAAATCATGTTGACAACACGAGTATCCCTCCAGGATTGAAGAAGAATTTCACCCTTTCTCCTGAATGTGGTTTCGCCACATTTCAGAGACTGTGATTCGTTTTTCATTTCTGGAGGAAGACCCCTGTTCACTCTGATTGTTCCACATACTCTAACTTGTCTTGAAAGGAGAGTTTCAGCAATTGTCACATGATTGTAATAGTTGTCTTGGTAGACATGGTAATTTTGATCAAGATAAGGTTCCAAAAGTGTGAAAATAGTTTCCTGTAATTTTTTTCCTTCACCAGCATAAATTTCTAAATTCAAGATATAGCCTGAGGTGCTTTCAGTGACCATACGAACAAGTAATCCATACTTTATAAGTTTCCCCGGGTTATATGTTCGTATACGAAGCCTACCCCTCCAAGGAATCATTGCTTCATCTAAGGAAAGTTGTTGATTTGGCTTATGAATAGTCTGAAATCTTTCAAGGAAAAAATCCAATAAGGGTTGAATTTTGAAAAGCCTGTTAGTTGATTGTTGCAGAAGTTCATTGTTATTGAAATGTAAACATCACCAAATTTGTTCAAATCTATTATGGCTCATAAGTTTCCTGAAAATAGGAGTATCTAAAAATGGATCTGTAGACCAATTATCCTTTAGCTTATCTTTCCTGACTTGCCCCTTTAGAATAATTATTGAAAAAAAAATTTTCATTTCTGCTACAGTGACATCTGACCATTTCAACCCCTTAGAACAAGTAACATACTTTTCCTGATTTTGTAAGTAATATAGATTCGTTTCCTCACACAACATATCAAAGAATGTGTCTCCAAGAAAGAGTCCTGATACTTTCGTCAGGTCAGAGGAAATTTGTTTCACCCAAGGGTTTCTGGTAAATGGCCCTAAATTTGGTGTTTTATCTGTTTTTACCCATGTGGAAATCGCCGAATCTAGTGTTTCATCGTCATCGTCACTTTCGTTTGCACTTTGTTCACTGTCACTGTAACTCGGTAAAGGATTTACAATTTTGTTTTGCCTATTTCCAATAACAGAAGAGTCACTGTCATTTTCACTGTCACTGTCAGCGTCGTCAGGAACATCAGATAATGTGTCTGCCAACAATTTCGCTGAAATTTCATCTTCTGTAAGATATTTTTCCTCGTAAGAACTATCTCTTTCCATCATGGGTGTAAAGTGGTTGAAGTCTGAATGCTGACTAAATGCAGAGCGGAGCAACAGAGGAAAATAAAGAGCTGTTTGTTATCTATATTTATCACAGATCCGAAGTGAGGTGACGTTTCTACAAACATCTGTCAGCAGGACCATTCGGAGACAGGCTCCATGTATTGCGTAATTAAGTGTTATATGCGTGGAAACCAAGCGCGTGTTAAAAACGCAGATTTGCGTCATCCGTCTTGCACAGTTGTAATGTATAGACGCAAATCTGCGTCACCCGTCCACAATGTGTTAAGATTTCAGTTGTGATAATTAGTACTCATATCCTGCTGTTATTAGAATTAGAAAATCTAATAGAAGAGCCAAATTATAATGCAAATATTACTTATCATAAACAGTTACAGCAATTAATAAGATACAGATTGAACGATAATTATTAACATGCTTCTATTCAGAGATTGAATAACACTGTTGGGTGTGTGTGTGTGTGTGTGTGTGTGTGTGCATGCATGCACACACACACACACACACATCATTGCTAAAGATGCTCTTGTAATCATGCCGCATAAACACGTTATGTGGCATGATTACAAGAGCAGAGAGAGAAATGGAAACCAAAACTATAAAATTTAAAAAATGGGATTATTGATATGATAAGCAATGTACAGGAAAGAAGACAAGTTAACATGGCAATAAAATAGTATAAATAGAGAAATGATGAGGTGAGTAGGAGCAGATATTGCAGTTTTAAGAAGGAATATAAGAAATATATGGGTAACACTGAAAAACATTTGTAAGAGACATTTAAGTATTGAGACTCGAATCCAGATTATTGTTTTTGCTCTGCTGGTAGTAAGTTCTGTTCTTCCAAATGTGTGGAAATTCTTTTGGCTATTATTCCTGTTAGGGTTTTGTACATGGTTGTTAAGCATGTAATGGGTCAAAAGTTTCTGACTTCCTTGCTGTCTCCTGATTTTGGTAGCAAATATATTATTCCTGTGGTTAGCCAGTCAGGTACCTCCTCCGGTTCCTCCTTTAATGCATAGACATTTATTGTAATATTCTTGTGGGCAGCTGTGAATGCTTTAAGCCATCATCATCACATTTATGCAGGGTATTTACAATTATATACCTGAAACAAACTATGTTTCTAGGGCATATATTGTTGCAGCTCTTCTGTATTTACACTTTGTGCCACATGTAATGATATTTCGCCCGTGAAATATGTTTTGTACTGTTACATTAAAACTTTCCATAGTATGTGTGCAATGCCCAGTATGGCTGTTTTTTGTGGTTCCGTAATTTCATGCTTCCTGGTATGTTGCTCAGGTGTGTCTGAGTGATTTTGAAATGTTTCCAGTCTCCCATTATTACTGGTATCACTTTTGCTTTCACATTCCACATGCGATGAATTTCTACTATGAGGTCTTCATATTTTAACTGTAAGGATTTGATTATCCAACTGTGAGGCACACTACCAAAAGCCTTCTGATAATCTGTCCATGCCACGCATATATTTTTCTTCCTGCTCTTACATCCCTGTAATATTTCTTTGATATTAGTAGTTGATCTTTGCATTCTTTTGACCCTTTAACCCTTTCTCCTCTACAGGCATCACATTTCTGTCATCAATATACTTTTTATTCACTTGCTTATGATAGACATAATGGTTTCATATATTGTGGGCAGGCATGTTATAGGTCTGTAATTCTTTGGTCTTTCAGTGTTTTCATTCTTTGGAATGAGAATTGTTGCGTCTGTTGTTAGCCAGTCCGGTATTTGACCTTCCGTATTATTATTATTATTATTAATTCATAGTGTTCAGCTGGTTGTCAAAGCATAGGTCACTGACCAAGCACTTGTTATGCATTATACTGCTAAAAACTTTTGAAATATACAGCATGTATTAAGTATTACTACCTTCCACATGAGAATGTATAGACCAGGTCAGATTCAGCAGTTTCAAACTGTCGTGTGATTTTTCATCGTGGATAAGACTCAAGGAACTACACAGACTGCGTTCAGTTTCCATATTCTTGCTAGATCTTCTTTTAGCTCTGTATATTTCTGGAGCTACTCAGTAGTGGTTGTAACTGTTTCGAATTGCTAATCTATTATGTATGCCTCTTTGATGGTTTTGTCACGCATAAATATGTATTGTCTGTTGTTATGGACAGTTCGATTAGTTGGTATGGACCAGTCAAGTACAGTTTATGATTTCTCTAATGCTGACTGTGGCTCATATTTATAATACAGTGCCAGTTTTCCCTTTGACAGTCCACACTTGATAGCCAATTCTTGATCAATGACACTGCCTACCTGACTGTGATGATGGGTGTAATCACCTAGAGTTAATGCAGAGCATGTTATATGCTGAATGATTTCTTTTTTCCCATGACATTTTCTACAGGTATCAGCATTCATATTCAGGCCAATCAAAACGTATGTTATAATTATTGCTACTAATAACTCATCATCATCATCATCCAGAAGTTTAGTGGGTTCTCAAAAGTTCTGTGAAAAAGCACTTCCTATTCACTGTTCTAGCAAAAACTACAGCATGTATCCAGTATTACTGTTTTCTGCATTAGAATATACAGACCAGGGAAAAGCTGAAACAGTTTTAAACTTGCATGTAATTTGTTTGAAATAATATCCAATATGGATAGTACTAGCGGTACTGTCTTGGTTACTTTCACTTGTCACGTTCTAATAAGCTCCTATTTCAAGTCATATAGTTCTGGAGCTTCTTGGTGATGGTGTTGTGAAGGTTGTGACTGTTGGACATTGCTAAATCTGTTAAGAAAGCTTCTTTGATGGTTTTATCAAGTAAAACTATGTCTGGTCTATTTTTATGGATAGTTCAATTTTTATTATGGACTTGTCATAGTACAGCTGATAGTTTGAGTTCTCTAACATGGAATGTGGCTCATATTTATAATACATCATTGGTTGTCTCTTTGACAGTCCACATTTGATAGACAATGGTGGCTACTTGGCTGTGATGAGTGTAATCACCTTGAGCTAGTGCATGACATAAACTGGTTATGTGTTGAACGGTTTCTAAATTCTCTCAGCATTTTCTGCAAATATCACCAGCAGTGTTCAGGTCCATGCAAAATATGCTTCTTATAATTTTTGGTAGTAGTGACCTGAGCCTGGATGGCCATCATAAATCCACTAGCTTCTGGGAAGATTTTGCCAGCCCTTGGCCATGCATTCGAGTCTGTTTTATCAACATCTGGTGATTCAAGGTCATAGGCATTTCTTCCCGGTAGGGTTTTGCTCTCCCACATTGTTATTCTGTCTCATGTAATTCTGATGTTTCAATTTTGTTGTGGTCAACAATTATGTTAGTTAAGAGGTGGTAATTTACATCTGTGTCAGATCTAATTCAACATAGGTGGAAGGTATTTTTCTTGTTGTTGTTGTTATCATCATGGTTGTTATTGTTTCTGTTGTTGTTGTTAATGCAAATAAGGACAGTGTCTGATTTTAGTAATTGAAGACTATACACAATGGTGTCTAAATACACAAGATGACGTAAAGGAGTATTTTATTGTCCGATATGCTGCATATAATGAGACAAACAAAATTTAAAATATGTAACCCCTTATCAAAGACACAGCATTGCAATGTACTCATGTTTCACAAGCTTACCAGTTCTGAAAGTAATTAGAATACAGGGACATATAAATTTCCCAAATTATGAGCACTGTGCTATTTCATACACCCCACAGGCCTTGATGTGAATTTACTATACACACAAATATATTCTTACAAGACTAATAAACAGCACACATGCAATTATTATTCCTTACATTTCAATAAATAAACATCCAACTGAAATATCTTTAGATGACAGACATAAGTTTAATGAAATATTTATCATATGTCATGCACCAATTTTATATGATCAGAAATAATTGAAAACCCTTACAAAATTATATTTGGTATTCAAAGAAAGTAGAGTGTATGCTGTACTGATATACACACATCAGATTATCCCTTGAACTTAAAGTGTAGTTTCCCAACACCGAATTTCATCATAATTCATTCTGTAGATTTAGTGATAAAGCCACATAGAAAGATATGTATAACATTTTCATTTATTACACATCAAGCACAGAAAGTATAAAATTCTATAATTGTGTGTATTTTACTTACATCACGCACACTATCTTTACTGAGAGGTCTATCATACCCAGCCATCAGCCATGGATCACGCACAAGTTTCTCAATAGTGATACGTTTCTTTGGATCAGTCTGCAACATGGACTTTATCAGCCTTTTGCTGTCAGCAGAGAGCCACTCTGGTTCATTGTATTTACCGCTCTGAAACATCATATCAACTTACATTCTCTAAGAGACATGCATCACTTCTATAAAACTCTGATTCAATTAATGTTACAACACTTTTCCAACTGCATGCATTATACAGCAACATTATTCGGCTAAGATAATAAATTTAAAAGCCTCAATGGGAAGGATGTGGAAGCTGTCATGGCTCATTTTAAAGTACTCTTCCAAGATTTTCTTAGATGAACTGCAAAGAACTGTGACAATCCTTATTCAGGATAATCATTCTTGTAACCAAAAAGCAAACCCTGAAATAAAGAGAACATTTTCTATCTCAATAGTTTGTTGTACTTCATCTCTGCTTTGCCAGCAGTCTTATCAGAAGAAGTAAGAAACCTCTCAATTTTGAAACCACCAATGATGAGTGATATGTAGCTTATGGATGCACAGCAATAATTTGCCATGACTGTTAAGAACTACTTAACAGTACAGCACACACCTTTAATGCTAATGCAGAATGTGTATATATAATTGAGATTTCAAGTTCTCACAGCAGTGACAAAGAAGGCTGCTATTGTAACTGTATCAATATTTTTTGAGAACTTCATATCATCTAAAGCACACACTAGTTTTAGTAGCTTTCAGATGCCAAACATATTTCAACTGATACTTGAGTAATCCTCAAGGGCACAAACTATAAAATAGGTTTTTCAACTTCTAATGACATGCAACATTGGTCTCAAAAGCATATGCTTGCTTTACATCAGCTTAATTTTACTTTTTATACCTTTTAGGTGAATGGCATGTCCGTATGTTTCACTGCATATTACGCTAATCTATAGCAATTGTACATCTTTCAAAACCCATGTAAGTTACCCTTAAGAGTCTGAAAACCCATCTCAAAAATTCATATTCTTGAGGATCATTAAAATATGTGTATGTGTTCTCTAAATGGTACAAACTACCCATTGAATGAAGACTACTATCTAATTGTTGTAATGTTGTGCAGTCTGATAGTAGTTTACTGATGTTTCAGAAGATTCTGCTGCCACCATTATCATGACAGATGAATGACATTCTACTGTGAGGTAGAGGCCGCAGGATCCGATGAAACACTGGTACTCTTCTACCAGACTACATGGCCTACAACCCAGAATACGCAATCTTCAGGTATAAATAACTGATACTATTCTTTAAGGAATTCTATTTTTAAGTGTTTCTAATAATTGTACCTTTCAAACATAAGTTTAACCATGGGAGACCAAACAGACCCTTGACACCCAGGATTTTCCAGTTCTTACAAACTACAGCTATATGATGCCAATTCAAAATCAGCTGTTATCACCAGAGTAAAAAAAAACCCAAACATCTGCTTGTCTATGGCAAGTAAAAAATTTTTTAAATTGTTTAATTACTTTTGTGTCCTGCTCTCCTTTCATATGTTTTAATAGACACAAATAGTAAATCTGAACAGTGGCATCCTATATACACATGATACAGCAGCAGGGATAGCTGTTGGTATAGTGACTGGATGACCAACAAGTCTCAAAGCATTCAGAATGACTCTGGTGCCCAGCCAGACTCCTGGGAGTGAAGCAGCCAATGCACAAAGCTGACTACTCACCTCTATCTAGTGCCAACATTAAGAACGGGCACAGCTATAGATCCACCACTCATGCAATGCACAAAGGCATCTTTGCTTTACTTTGCTTTACTTTATATACTACATATGGGGCAAAATTTTTAAGCCTTTATTTTATGTAATGGTAAGAAGCTTGTGAGGAAATTTTATAAGAGTCTAGATACTGGGCAGTTTCTATTGTACAGAAATGCGTGTCCAAAACGAATGTTGTCTGACTGGTGAAATGAGTGAATGGTGGTTAACTGTGGTTAATAGATCCGCTAAAAAGACTAAAAATATGTGGTATCCAGGATATACTAAAGTTCTGGAGCCAAATGTGCAGCAAGAGGGCAAAGATAAAGAATAATTAGCATACCTGTTCCAAACAATCTACCTACCATCACATAAAATAAAAACATAAAATATTGTCTCTTATATAATATTGTACAATCACTTCATCTTTGCGCACAGCACAAAAGCATGTAAGTATAGCTCCACCCATTCTTAACCTCAGCACGTGGTGGAGGTGAGAGTTCAGCTTCACACAACAGTCATTTTTCCCCTGAGAAATAGCCCCAGTACCCACTGGATAGGAGGTTCAATGGGCCCCAGAGCTGGTCTGGGTGCATAAAGAGAAGAATCTCTTGCTGCTGCCAGGAATTGAGCCACAATTCTTTAGTTGCCCAGCATGAAGCCTAGTCAGAAAACAGAGGTGCATTATAATGACAACAGTAATGATAAGCAAAAATTCTACACTGAATCCCTATTTTTCTAATGCTCAGTTGTTTCTTGGAAGTAATTTCAAAATTCACTATTTACTTGCTACGCCTATGACATCTTCACCATAGGCCATTAACCATTCATTTTCAGGACTTTTGTCAGCTATTTGGAACTACCTTCAAAGTTCAAGGGACTAGGTGCTTACTGCACTTCCCAATGACAAAATTCTTCCTACCAGCACTTAAAAGGTAAAGAGGAAAAACTAAAAATTCCTGGTGGGAAGCCAAAGATTAAAATGGGAATCGATTACAAAAGATAACATACATAAGTACAAAAGGAAAAATGTGGAAATAAATTAAGGAAGAAAAGGGCTGTTAGAAACACAAAAATGGATGGAAAGGTCTGGATGCCAGATCATCCACAAAAGGACATGTCTGAGGCACACAACGAATAGGGCAGAAGATATAGAATAACTAGAAGAAGAAGAATAAAAACTACCACCACCACAACTACTGGCCTGTAACAGTTATATGCATAAAATATGATAAGGAATAATTGCGAACAAAGATAAACGATTCAAAAGCAGGTCACCATCTGTAGAGATTCAGGAAAACCATACAACACAGTAGTTAAGACAGCTAGGAGACTGGCCAATATTTCAAGTCCTAAGAACAACACATATACCAAAAACTTGCAGTCAGCTAAATGGAACAGAACCCACCAGGATTTTCCGATACAGACTGTCAATATTATCATCATCAAATGGCAAATAGCCACACAGTAATGCATACAGCAAGACGCCCATACTCCAGACATCAACTTCAGAACCTGTAAAGAGACAGTGCAATTTCTACATTCTCTCAAAAAACAGGGAATTTTTATTTACTGTTTCATTTTATATTGCTCATTTCAATAAAAAAAATTTTGACACTAATAAAAACCAGTTTGAGAATAAAGTGCTCCAGAGAATACTTAGACCTACAGAACTAACAACAAGATAAAACAAATGACAAAGCAATGATAATCTGTACGATTGTATTCCATATCTAATGTAAATAAATATGTTCTTGAAAATATTAACATTCATCTGGTAAAATCTAATTAGCTTCACAGGTTCCAGTCAATGTTAACAATCAGCATCATACTGCCTACTGATCCTCCCCAGGTTACAGCACACATGTTGCAAATCCAAATAATAATAAATATTAATATACAACCAACAACAAAAATAAAAACAAATTAAGATAACCTTAAATGAAATGTCTGCAGGAAATTCAACTACCTACTGTTCTACCCTATTTACTATACACACAAGAAAATAATTGATATTGATATATTTATTAACTGCAGTTGGTTTGTCACCCAGTGGCAGTACACATTTACACAAGAACAATACATTGAACAACACAAATAACAACCAAACAACACAAATAACAACTAATGTGGAAGAGTGCAGGCCGTGCCCCGTCCTGCGAGTATTACACTGACATTTGCCTTACAACTGAGGAAAAAGCACAGAAAAACCTCAGTCAGAGTACAGCATACATATTAC
>Ga0268261_10000244_pt1 | contig 33219 bp, 29 predicted proteins | sample TergutNc150P1_FD_190353 | JGI IMG/M metagenome (GOLD analysis project Ga0268261, IMG submission 190353) | Nasutitermes corniger P1 segment gut microbial community from laboratory colony in Florida, USA - Nc150 P1 (SPAdes) (version 2) | ecosystem: Host-associated > Arthropoda: Insects >... | reverse complement strand
ATGGATATGGATATGGATATGGATATGGATATGGATATGGATATGGATATGGATATGGATATGGATATGGATATGGATATGGATATGGATATGGATATGGATATGGATATGGATATGGATATGGATAACTTATTGAAAATATTATACATTAGTTCATTTCGGAAGTCAATACTTTTTTTTATTTTTTTTACAAAATATCTTGTTATGTTCCAATTTTTTTAATAATAAAATTTTTATAGAGATAATTTTTGGTATCAATAATCTACTTTTGTTTAAAAAACGCATAAACTATGCTATACTTAATTATAGTAAATTTAATAAATTGGTACTATTCAATTTTGCAATAAAAGGGGGAATTTTATGTGTGGTATAGTTGGATATATAGGAAATAAAGGAGCTACACATATTTTAATAAAATCTTTAAAAAGATTGGAATACAGGGGATACGATTCTTCTGGCATAGCTATTTTAAATAAAAAATTGAAAATTGTTAAAGCAAAAGGGAAAATAATAAATCTTGAAGAAAAACTAAAAAAAGAAAATTTAAATGGAAATTTAGGTATAGCACATACAAGGTGGGCAACGCATGGAGAACCTAGTGATATAAACTCCCACCCTCATACTAGCAATAATGGTCTTTTTACAATTGTCCATAATGGAATTTTGGAAAATTATAAAGAAATAAAAAATAACTTGCAAAAAGAAGGTTATAATTTTTTATCTGATACAGATACAGAAGTTATATCAAATTTTATTGAATATCAATATGAAAAAACAAAAGATTTATTAGAATCCATTTCTAAATTTTTAAAAGAAGGAAAGGGTTCTTTTTCATTAGGGATACTTTTTGAAAATGAAAATACAATATATACTGTAAAAAAGCAAAGTCCACTTGTTATCGGAATCGGAACAAATGAAAATTTTATTTCTTCAGATATATCTGCAACTTTAGAATATACCAAAAATTATTATATTTTAGAAGAAGAAGAAATAGGCATAGTAAAAAAAGATAATATACAAATTTTTGATAAAAATAAAAATGAAATAAAAAAAGATATATACGTAGTAGATTTTGATGTTTCTGCAGCAGAAAAAAATGGTTTTGACCATTTTATGTTAAAAGAAATATATGAGCAACCAACAGCAATAAGAAATACAATAAATCCAAGAGTTATAAACGATGAAATAGATTTAAAAATAGATATAGATGCAAAAGAAATAAACAAAATCCATGTAGTTGCCTGTGGTAGTGCAGCACATGCTGGTATTGTTTTTAAAAATATAGTTGAATCTTTAGCAAGAATACCTACAGAAGTATATTTGGCATCTGAGTTTAGATATCAAAATCCAATTTTAGAAGAAAATGATTTGATATTAGTAATAAGTCAGTCTGGAGAAACTGCTGATACATTAGCAGCTCTAAGACACGGAAAAACTAATGGTGTAAAAACACTTTCGATAGTAAATGTTCTAGGTAGTTCTATAGCAAGAGAAAGTGATTTGAATTTATTTACATGGGCTGGTCCTGAAATAGCTGTTGCAACAACAAAGGCATACTCTGCACAAATATCTTTACTATATTTGTTAGGGATAAAATTTGCATTTCAAAGAAAGAAAATAACAAAAGAAACAGAAAAATTACTAGTTGGAGAAATATTGACTATACCAGAAAAAATAGAAAACATATTAAAAATTAGTGAAAATCAAATAAAGGAACTATCGAAAAAATACAAAAATAATAAGAGTATATTTTTTATAGGTCGTGGACTAGATTATGCTGCTGTTTTGGAGGGTTCTTTAAAATTAAAAGAAATATCATATATACACAGTGAAGCATATGCAGCAGGAGAATTAAAACATGGTACGATATCATTAATAGAAGATAGAACACTTGTTATATCTTGTATAACACAAAAACATATATTTGAAAAAACAATGAGCAATCTTCAAGAAGTAAAAGCAAGAGGTGCAGAATCTATAATAATAACAAATGAAGAAGCTTACATTAAAGAAATAAATGTTGATGTAGATAAAAGCAATTTGTTAATCATACCTAAGATAAATGATTATTTTACACCCAGCTTAACAGCTATATATATGCAGCTTTTTTCTTATTATATCTCTAGAGAGCTTGGTTCGGATATAGATATGCCAAGAAATTTGGCAAAGTCTGTAACGGTTGAATAGATTTACTCAAAATATACTTACATTTTTTAACAAACAATGAACATAAAAAACTAGCGAAATTATAAGTATAAAATTTTGCTAGTTTTTTTGATTACAGTTTAAATTTTGAATATGCTATAATGTATAAAAATGTTGTTATAAAAATATACAAAAAAAGTTGTTAGGATAGTCTATTACTGTTATAATAAATGAACATTAATATAATATATAGGGTGATGCAAAATGAAGAAAGTCATTTTTTATTTAACATTTTTTATTTTTAATAGTTTTTTTGTAAAAGATATATTTGCAGAACAGCATTTAGATATAACAGGTACAGCAGTAATTTTAATGGAAAGAAGTACAGGTCGTGTTGTATACGAAAGAAATGCAGATACTCCAATATACCCAGCAAGTATGATAAAAGTTTTAACAGCTATTGTATTATTAGACCATACAGATATAAACGATATAGTTCGTGTTGGAAATTCAATATACCATGTTCCTTTTGGTTCTAGTATTGCAAGTCATTTTTACGGAGAGCATATAACTGTACATAATCTATTAAGAGGCTTGTTGTTACCGTCTGGAAATGATACAGCAAATATAGTTGCAGCTCACGTTTCATATGTTGTATCTGGCGAAGATATGGATTTTGCTGAGGCAGAACAATTTTTTGCAAATTTAATGAACGAACGTGCAAGAAGTATAGGTGCTGTAAATTCTAATTTTACAAATGCACACGGGTTTCATGACCCTCTTATGCAGGTAACAGCAAGAGATTTAGCTAAAATTACAGATTATGCAATGAATAACAGTATAATTATGTCTGTTGCTTCCGAAATATCTTTTATAGGAGAAAGTGCTCCAAATCCAGATGGAAATTTAAATACAAGAGAAATAGATTGGAGTAATACAAATAGATTACTAGTTGGTGAATTTTTTAATGAAGATGTTACAGGTTTAAAAACAGGATTTCATACTCCTGCGGGATGGTGTTTTATTGGTACAGCATATAGAGATGGTATAGAGCTTATAAGCGTTATAGCTGGTTCTTATGCAAATGTTAGATGGGTAGATACAAATGCTTTATTTGATTATTCCTTTGAAAATTATGAAATAACAACAATACATAATCCTAGTAATGTTATAGAAACAATTAATATTCAAAATTCTAGATGGGGTGATGAAAGCACAGTAAACACATTTGGAACAACTAGTTTTTCTCATTATATAAGTATTGAAGAATTATCACAAATAAATAGAGATATAGTGTTTTTCGAAAATTTATTATATACCCCTGAATATGGAAATGAAAATGATGAAATTTTATTTTTAGCTCCACTCTATGCTGGAGATGTTGTTGGCAATGTTATCTATTCTTTAAATGGTGTAGAGCTTTTTAGAGATAATATAGTAGTTCCAAAAGATGTACTTCCTTGGTCTATCCTTTCAAGTATAGGATTTGTCACAAATTATTTAATAGAGAATCCTTTTTCAATATTCGGACTTAGTTTTATGCTTGCTATAATATTTTTCGGAATAATATGCTATCAATTTACAAATATCGTAATAAACATAAGAAGAAAAAGATTGAAAAGCAAGGGTTCAAAAAAATATAAATTTTAACTAAAGAAAGGAATATTAAATTATACACTATGAAAATGGATAAAAGCAAAATTTATATATCTAGTATTATAGTTTTTATAATTATCTCTGGTTTTGTGTATATTAATTTTTTTCAAAATGAAATACAAAGCACATCAACACAAACAATAAGATTACAAAGAGAACCTTATAACACAGAAATAAATATATATGACAATTCAAATTTTCAAAATACTTTTGAGATAGAAAATACAAAAAATACTATTATCATATTTATATCTGGTGAAGTTGAAAATCCAAATGTTTTTGAACTCCCGTATGGTTCTAGAGTCATAGATGCTATAGAAATTGCTGGTGGTGCAACTGATAACGCAGATATAAATAAAATAAATCTTGCAAGAATAATAAGTGATTCTGAACATATAATAATACCACATTATACGGAGCAAAATATAGTAACTGAAATGCAAAATACTCAAAATACAAATAATAGTAGTGGACTTATAAATATAAATACAGCAGATAGTGCTACACTTCAAAATCTGCCAGGTATAGGTCCATCTATTAGTCAAAACATTATAAGATATAGAGAACAACACGGAAATTTTACATCAATAGAACAAATACAAAATGTAAATAGAATAGGTCAAAATATTTTTAATGGTATACGAGATTTAATAACAGTTAATTAGAAATAAAATATAGAAATAAAGGAAACACCATGTTAAACAATTTCATTTTAAGTGTAAGTAGTGTTGCACCAACAATAATTTTACTTGCTTTGGGTATGTTTTTGAAAAAAGCAAAATTTATAAACAAAGCTTTTCTAACAGATGCAAATAAGTTAGTATTTTATTTAGGTATACCTGCTTTACTTTTTACTAATATATACAATACAAATATTCATGACATATTCGATTTAAAATTTACTATATTTATAATATCATCTACAACACTTTGGTTTTTTATAGTTTGGATTTTTTCTTATTTTATTTTAAGAAAAAATTTCTATAGTGTAATTGGCTCTTTTGTACAAGGCTCATTTAGAAGCAATGTACCTATTTTAGCACTTCCTATTTTGATAAATATATTGGGAACTGAAGATGCTGCAAAAGGAACACTTGGAATAGCTTTTCTTATACCACTTTATAGCATTATGTCTATTGTTTTGTTATCTCTACATAATGAAAACAATAAAAATATAAGCATAAAAAAAATGATATTAGAAATTTTAAAAAATCCACTCTTGATAGCAATAATTATAGGCTCTATATTTTCTATTACAAATACTACATTGCCTTTTATTCTTATTACTCCTATTACAATGATAGCAGGTTTTAGTACACCCACGGCTCTTATATGCCTTGGTGGCGGTATAGTTTTTAGTAAATTTTCCGATGGTTTTAAATATGTTGTATATTCAAGTATATTAAAACTTATTATTATGCCAATATTTGTAGGTGTTTTGGCATATATATTTGGGTTTAATGGTACTGATTTTGTTATAATAATTATCATGGCTGCTTTACCTACTTCTGTATCTTCCTATGTAATGGCTGTGGAACTTGGTGGAGACACTTATATTGCATCTACAAATATAGTCATTACAACTGTTTTATCTGGTATTACTTTAACATTTTGGATATTTTTTTTGATAAATATGGGTTTCTTATAATATGAATTAGATTTACAAAAATTTAACATATAAAATAAAGAGTAAGAGGAATTTATGTCGAAGATATTAGTAGTAGACGATGAAAAGTCTATAGTAAAGGGAATAAAATTTAGTTTAGAACAAGATAAAATGGATGTGGATGTTGCATACGATGGTGAAGAAGCAATAAATCTTGCAACTGAAAATGATTATCATCTTATAATTTTGGATATAATGCTACCAAAAATTGATGGGTTGGAAGTTTGTCAGAATATAAGAGAATTTTCAAATGTACCCATTATTATGTTAACAGCCAAAGGAGAACCGATGGATAAAGTAATGGGACTTGATTTTGGAGCAGATGATTATATTACAAAACCTTTTAACATTGTAGAATTAAAGTCAAGGATAAAAGCAATACTTAGAAGAACAACGATAAAAGAAAGCAAAATAGAAGACATAAATACAATTACTTTTAGAGATTTAAAAATAGACATAAAAAAGAGGCAAGTTTATGTAAAAAATGAAGAAATAAATTTGACAATAAAGGAATTTGATATACTAGAGCTTTTTATGACAAATGAAGGTAAAATATATAGTAGAGATGATTTGTTAAAAATAGTATGGGGAGATAATTATATAGGAGATATACGTACAGTAGATGTTCATGTAAGAAGATTAAGAGAAAAATTGGAAGAAATACCCTCAAATCCAAGATATATTTTTACAAAATGGGGGATAGGATATTATTTTTGCTAAATAAACGTAAGAAACGAAATGTTGAAAATCATTTTGTTTCTTACGTTTATTTTTTTTATATTTTAATTTGAAAAAAATCACTAAATAATATATTATTTAGTGGATGCTGTTATAAGAACGTTGACAACATCCACTAAAAACAACATTTATAAATAATTTTAAGTGGTGATTTTATATCAAACATTTAGAAAACAAAAAAATGCAAAAATTCGTTTAAATAAGGATAAAAATGTTAAAATGAGTAAAAAAACAAAAGAGAATATTATAGATAACATCATAGATAACTATTTAAGTGTAGAGAAATCTATTGTTGAACAGCTTTATATGAAACATGATATTCACGGAGGTACTGTTGGAAGCCAAAGAGAAGATGTTTGGAAACAGCTGTTTGAAATGATTGTTCCTAAAAAATTCGTTATTGAAGAATCGATTTTTATTATTGATTCTTCTTGGAATAATAAGAAAAGCAGAAGTGAGAAACAAATTGGCATTTCAAAAGAAGTAGATTTAGCTATCATTGATGAAAATTATACTCCTTATATATTTAGGTATGGAAAATTGAAATTTGTACCCATTGAGGCGGTCGCAGTAGTTAAATTGAAGATAATTTAGAGAAAGTTTCATTACTTACGTTTAATTTTCAATTAAACCAACTGCTTATGATTATTAACAATCCAATGCTTTTCCCTCATCTTGCTTATGTAAGAATGTTTAATAAGCTAGAAACTCCTAATGAACTCGAAAATAAAAAATAAGGATTAATAATTTATAATGATGGAATCAAAAAATGTTAAATATAAAGTTATTACTCCAATATTTTCTTATGGTATTAGTGCTAAACATCCTGAAATTCGTGCTTCATCTATAAAAGGAATGATGCGTTACATGTTTCGTATTGCTCAGCCCATACTAGATACTAAAGATTTATTAGAACTTGAAAATGCAATCTTTGGGAACGCTGAAAGCATAGCTTCACCTGTTAGACTATCCGTTTTATCTTCTAAAATCAATACTAGCTCATGTGAATTTCTTCTCCATGATAATAAAAAAAATGGGAAAAACAATTCTAAAAATTGTATATTTCCAAATGAAAACTTTAGCCTTCTAGTAAGAACTAGAAAGAATTCGCTAAAAGAATTAAATTGGTACATAGATTTGATAGAGTTATCATTTTTACTTATCGGGCTTGGTCAAAGAAGTCGTAAAGGGCGTGGAAGAATTATGATTTTAAATGAAAATCAACCTACTAGCTGTGAAGTAAAAAATAGTATTCTAAGTAAGTTGAATAACATTTATAAAGAGCAAAATAATGAAAACTCAAAAGAGTTTTATAAATGTGATAATATGATTGTTTCAAAGAATGTTTCCTCAAATGTTAAACGACCAGTTATTAAGAAAATTTTATTTGGAGATATTGAAAAAAATAGCTGGAAAAGTTTTTTGAAGTCAGTTGACACTGCTTCTCATGAGATTAAATCAGAATTAAAGCCGCATCGAATTGATGGAAAAGCATATTATGCAACTGGCTCAGCACTTTCAAATAATAAATTTGCTTCGTCAATTATTGTAGGTCTTGCACATACAAAAGAAGGCTATTTGCCGATTTATACTTGTGTGAAAGCGGTTGCTAATAAAGAAGTCTTGGATAAACAAAAAACTAAAAAAGAATGGGAAACTTTTGTTGATAAAGTTGAACGCAAAGGAGTGAGCAATTAATGGGGAAAGCATTATTTGCATTTACAATAGGTCCAGTAAAATCATTTGTAGAAAATGGTCGTAAGATGAATGACTTATACGCTGGTAGTCGTTTGTTATCGAAGTTAACAAAGTGTGCTGTTGAATTTCTTGAAGAAAAAAGCGAAAATAAAAACATAGAAGTGATTTTTCCTTTACCTTCTAAAGAGTTTGACAGTTTGCCAAATCGCTTACTTGCAAATATAGAAAACTATTGTGAAGAGCAACATAAAAAGTTAGCAGAAGATTTAAGTTGCCATGTAAAAAAGAATTTTGAGGAAATATATAAGAAAGAATTTACAAAATTTAAAAACTTTAATATTTCAGAAAGTGATTTAAAAAAAGCTGAAAATCAACTTAAAAATTTTCTTGAATTTTACTGGCTATTTCAACCTTATAATTGTGATGAAGAATACAACGAAGCTTATCAAGATATATTTCATAATTTACATTCAGTGAAAAGTATAAGACAATTTAAACAGTTAAATGAGCCGTGGGGTAGAAAGTGTAGTTTACACCCAGAATACAATGCAATATTTGTTAAGAAAAATGAAAAATGTAACTATCCACATAACACGAACCCTAATGAAATTATTGATATTTCAAATGTCGAAAGCCTGAATTATAAAGTTAAACAAAATGAAGCATTGTCTGCTGTTGCTATGCTTAAAAGACTTTACGGTGATAATGAAGTTCGTTCTATACGAGAAATTGTACTTAAGAAAACTTTAGATTTTAATAATAACTTATTAGGTGCCAAATGGTATAAAGAAAATATAACTTGTGAAGTTAGGAATATTCAAACCCAGTTAGTCAATGCAATTTATGACGTATATAATAAGCTTCCCAAAAATAACGATGAATATTCATTAGAAATATTTGAGATAGCTGAAAAGCTAGTTGAAAACTTGAAAAATAAATCATTTAAACTTCAACAATACTATGCGTTGCTGAAATTTGATGGCGATTACATGGGAACTAAATACCTTGAATTAAAATCAAAAAGCGAACATAAAAAATTAAGCAAAAAAATATGCAATTTTGCTATTTGTGCCGAAGAAATGATTAAAAAAGTCGGCGGTATTTGTATTTATGCTGGTGGTGAAGATATTTTAGCCATTTTGCCCCTGGAAGAACTTTGGGAAACATTGCAAGAACTTCATTTTAAATTTGGTGAAATGCTAAAAATGCCGTGTGTAGAACCATTTACTTTTTCCTCTGGGATTGTCATTGCCCATTTGATGCAACCTTTAAAAGATGTAATGTACCAAGCAAATAAAGCTGAAAAACTTGCCAAAGAAGCTAATAACAAAAATTCTTTTTCAGTTTCTTTAATGAAGCGAGGTTCTGAAATCCGACATATTACTTATTCTTTTGAAGCTGAATATGAGAAGCTTGAATCTCTCAAATGTTTGATTAATCTATTCAAAGAGGATACGAATTCAAAAACCTTTATTTATGATATTAGTCAAACATTAAACAAATTGTCTTTTGACATAGAAGAAGAAATAGCTACTACGCTTATAGAACAATCTCTTCAAAGTAAGGGAATATGTAAATCCGATGAAGTTTTAAAACATTTAAATGTTTTGTATGAAAATAAAAATCATGAAAATTTTCTTAATATGCTTAATATCGTTGGGTTTTTATCAAAGGAGGTAATGCAAAATTGATTTATAAGATTAAAGCAATTGACCAATTGTTCTTTCGCCTCGGTACACCTTTTGAAGCAGAGGGAGAAACTCATTTGCTTGGCAGTGCTTTCCCTCCTATTCCAAGCACTTACTCAGGAATGTTTAAGCCTTTTGTTTCAAAAAATTGCAAATCTGAATATGAAAATAATAAAAGTAATGAAAAAAATATTAACCATGCTTTAAAAATCTCTTACAATGGAGTTTTGTATAAAGATAATTTTTGCTTTCCACAGCCGTTAGATATGTTTATATCCAAATCATATGATTTTACTTCTGAAAAAGAAATTAAAGAAAAACAACAGTATGAATTAAAAACAATGGAGCTTATGTGTAGACCAATGTCAAACTTTCCTCTTAAATATTGTTTAATTAAATCGAATTTACCTACAGAGAATACGAATGAAAAAAAGATGAAAACTCTAGAAGACATTTATATTGAAGAAGGCGACTTGATTAGCTACCTAAAAGGAGAAGATAGTTTTATTAATGGATTTTCATTAAATAACCATTTATCAAGAGAAAGAAAGCTTGGCATAAAAATTAACTCTAAAAGTATCGATAAAAGAGAGCTTGATAAAGACGATTATAAAAAAGATAATAATTTGTACGAAATTGAAATGGTTCGACCACATGCCGATTTACAGCTTGCTGTTGAAGTGAAAGGCATTGAAATTGAGAATATAAAACTTAATAGACTTGGTGGAGAAAGTAAAATTGCAGAAATACAGCGATTGTCAGAAAAAACTCTTAATATTCCAAAACTTGAAAGTGATTCTAAGTATTTTAAACTTTATTTAGCAACGCCAGCGATTTTTGAAAATGGCTGGTTTCCACAATGGATTGACGACAATGAAGCAAAGATAGGAAAATTTCATGGCAAAAAGAGAAATATAAAAGTTAAACTTATAGCAGCAACCGTCGGAAGATATGTTCCAGCGGGTGGTTTTGGTCAAGAAAAAGAGAATGAAAAATATCAACCGAGAGAAATGCGTTATGCAGTTCCAGCAGGTAGTGTTTACTACTTTGAAATTTTAGAAGGCACCTTTGAAGATGCTGTTCATTTATTTCACCAAAAATGTATGAGTGATTACCGTTTAAATTATGGTTTTAAACGACCAAAAGTTTCATATGACCGTTTGCGTTATTGCGACCGTGGTTTTGGTTACGTTTTAGTCGGTACAGTTAATAAAGAACAGGAGGAGAAATTTAAAAGTGTTTGAGCATAAAAAATTAATGTTGTTGTATACACTTACGTCTGCACATGTAGGTAGTGGCGATAATTTAAGTTATATTGATTTGCCAATTCAACGAGAAAAACATACAAACTTTCCCAAAATAGAAGCTTCTAGCTTAAAGGGAAGTATTAGAGAAGCAATGATTAACAGTATAAAAAAAGATAAATTAAGTGAAGAAGATAAAATAAATCGTATACTTGGAAGTTGGGAGAATGGAGATACTCCTTCAGCTGTTTCAATTTCGGACGCTAGAATTTTATTTTTTCCCGTTAAGTCTGCAAAAGGAATTTTTGCATGGGTAATTTGTCCAACTGTGGTTAGGCGTTTTCTACAAGATTGTAAGTTGATTGAAATTGATTGTCCAAGTTTAGAAGAATTAGTAGAACAATTAGATAATTTAAGTTTGGAAAACAAAATATTAACTTATAATGGTTTTTGTAGTTTGGTTATGAACGGGAAGAACGGAAGTAATGAGAAGAAAGTTATGCTTGAAGAAATTCTTTTTGATAGCGAGCCATGTGATAAATTTAAAGCTTGGATTGATGAAGTTACTGAAAAATTTCTTTCAAACAAACCTAATGAACTTACTCTCAAAAACGATGAATTTAAAAAAAAGGTAACAATGATTTCGGATGAAGATTTTGAATACTTCGTAACACAGTCAACTGAAGTTGTTACACGAATTAAAATTAATCATGAAACGGGTATTGTTGAAGATGGTGCACTTTTTACAGAAGAATATTTACCACCTGAAAGTATTTTGTATAGCTTGCTGTTTTTTTCGGAAGAGAAAAATAATGAAGAAAATAATAAAGAAAATAATAGAATGTCAGCTAAGTGTATTGAAAAAGAAATGTTCGGTATGATTTCAGACGGCTTATTACAAATTGGTGGTAATACAACCCTCGGTAAAGGATTGTTTAAAATTCACTTGGAGGATACTAGCGATGAGTGTAAATAAAAAATATAACGATGAACGTGCCAAATATGCTTATGATTTTGCTTTTCGTATTTCAGAAGAAAAAAATGAAAAACTTCAAAAAGAATTTCGTAGTTTAGCACGAAGTTTTCCAGTAATGATACAAAACAATGGTCTTTGTGCGTCTATTGCTTTTTTGCAAGCTAAATGTAAACTTCACCATGAAAAATTGTACCTTTCAATTGAAGGATGGTTAATTAAACAAAATTTCATAGATAAAAATAAATGTTTGATGGATGGAATTGTTGAATTAAGTCGTGATGATTATCGTATTGTAAGTAAAGAAATAATGGCTTATTTACTTTGGGTAAAACGTTTTGCAGAGGGGTTGTTGAAAGATGAATAAGAAAAATAACAACAATCATAGTAAACAACCTAAATCTAAAGAAAATAATATCGAATTTAATCTTCCTAAAAGTTCAGCTAAATTTTTTTTAGGGAAAGAAAATAAAATTGAACTAGATAATATGTATTTGCTACATCATCGTTATTCTATGCAGTTAAAAAATAGGAAGTTAAAAAACAAACCCGATAGTCTTTTAAAGTCTATCAAAATACCTACTAAAGATAATAAAATACCAATTAAAATAAATGAAGACATTGTGAAAAATCTAAATCGTAAACTTAATGAACGAACAGAAAAATTAGCAAAGCTATGCAATTTTTGTGAACCTATTTGCTACAAATACAAACCTATAGACAAATTAGCTATTGGAATTGGTGAAACTTCCCCTTACGATTCAACTTTACTGATGACACTACACTCACTATATGGAACGCCTTATTTGCCTGCTAGTGCAATTAAAGGAATATTAAGAAGCTATTGGCACAATCTTTTAATACAAAAACAAAATTTAAAAGATAAAAATAATACAGAACTAACAGAAGCTAATAAAAAGGAATTAAAATCACTATTTGGAACCGAAGAAAAACAAGGCGGACTTATATTTTTTGATATTTTTCCAAAAAAATATGAATTATGTTTCGATGTGCTAACACCTCATTATCAAAAGTATTACCAAAATAAAGAAGAACCTACCGATGACCAAAAAATAAATATTTTAACTTTTCCTTGTGTAAAGGATTCAGAGTTTGAGATTTATATTGCTTGGGGTGATATTGAGCTTTGGAAAAGATATAAGGAAAAATTAAACGAAAATATTGTAAATGCTTTTAATGAATATGGTATTGGTGCAAAAACGGCTTATGGCTATGGCTTAGGGACTGGTTAGATGACTTATGAATAAAAAATATATTGCTAGAACTAATAAAAATAAAGACGGCACACTCCCAGATAGAGAAGAATTAAGAGAGCAACCTCTTATAGAACATTTAGAAAATGTAGAAAAAAACGCTGTACATTTTGGTGCAAAAATCGGTGTTGAGGAACTTTGCAAAATAGTCGCAATGTATCACGACATTGGTAAAAGTACGGTTGGCTTTCAAGATTATTTAGCTGGAAAAACTAAAAAACATGAAGGCGGTCATAGCATATACGGAGCAAAGCTTGTTTATAACGAATTAACTAAAAATGACATAGGTATAGCTGAGATAATAGCAAATATTATATTAGGACACCATGGTTCACTTGTTGACAATATTGACCACCAAGGAGAAAACGTAATTTTAGACAAGCTCGAAAAAGAACTTAATGAACAAATTGAGATAAAAAATTTAAATATTAATTTTGACATTGAAAAAGCTAAGCAAGAATTAAAGTGCTTTTTAGAAAAATTTGAAAAAAACGAAAAGATTTTTATGGTTTCTTTTTTAATAAAATACATTTTTTCTTGTCTTGTTGATGCGGATAGGCTTGATGCATACCATTTTGCTACAAATACAGTTTATTCAGAAACAAAACCAAATTGGAATTTATATATAAATAAACTTGAAGAACATCTTAAATCAAAAGAAAATAGTAACGATATAGGAAAAATACGAAAACAAATATCAGAAGACGCTAAAAAATCTAGTAAAAAATCAAAAGGAACATACAAACTAGAAGTCGAAACGGGTGGTGGTAAAACCCTAGCAAGTTTACGTTTTGCTATGGAACACGCAAAAATACACAATATGGATAGAGTGATATATGTAATACCATTTTTGTCTATAATAGACCAAACAGCAATGGAATTAAAAGAATTACTTGGTGAAGATGTTGTTTTAGAGCATACTTCTAATGTGATTTTTGAAGATGAAAAAACAGAAGAACAGAAAGAGAAAGCATACAGACTACAAACAGAACGTTGGGACAGTTCGGTTGTTATCACAACGCTTGTACAGTTTTTAGAAAGTGGTTTTTCAGCACGTGGTACGAACTTGCGTAAATTACACAATATGTCAAATAGCGTACTTATCTTTGATGAAGTACAAAGTATGCCGATTAAATGCTATCATTTATTTAATGGATTTATTAATTTTTTAGTAAAATCTTGTGAAAGCACCGTTTTACTATGTACAGCTACGCAACCGCATTTAGATAAAGTAGATAAACCAGTTATACTTTCAATGTCAGAATCTATAACAACTGTAACTATGCCAAAAAGAACAGATATAAAAAATTGTATAAAACAAGATGAGTACAGAATAAACGAAGTTTCTAATTTTATAAAAGAAAAGTTTAATACTTCTTTACTTGCTATATTTAATACAAAAAAAGCCGCACTAGAGGTTTATTTGTCATTGAAAGAACACTGCGAAAAAGAAAATATAAAAATAATACATCTAAGTACAAATATGTGTAGTAGTCATCGCAAGAAAAATATAGCACATATGCGTGAAAAATTAAAAAATAAAGAAAAAATTATCTGTATCTCAACACAATTGATAGAAGCAGGAATAGATATATCTTTTGAATGTGTAGTGCGTTCAATAGCTGGATTAGATAGCATACACCAAGCAGCAGGGCGGTGTAATAGGCATGGAGAATATCGAGAACCAAAAGAAGTATATGTGATAAATCCAGATTTTGAAAATTTAGATATGCTTCCAGATATAAAAATAGGTGCAGATGTTACAAAGCGTGTATTTAGAGAAAATGGATATATAGATGATTATTATAAATATTATTTATATAAACAAAAAGATAAGATGGACTATAATACAACGCTTGATAAACAAAGTCCTATAACAATATATAATTTACTAACAACAAATAATAGAGGAGTTACATCTTATCGGGATAAGAAAAGCAATGAACAAAGACATATTTTTTTAAAGCATGCTATAAAAACAGCGAGCGATGAATTTTTTGTTATAGAAAAAGGTCAAGAGACTATAGTTATTATATACGATGAAAGCCAAAGCTTGTTAGATGAATACGATAAACTTAAAGAATATGAAATAAAAGAAAAAGTAAGGATTATAAAAAAACTAGGTGCATATAGTATAGGCATATATCCACACCAATTAAAAACATTAGGTGAACACATAAAAGAAATAAATGGCATAAAAAGATTATCAAAAAGTTATTATAATGAAGAATTTGGTTTTGATCCAAATGGCAAGTTAGAATTGCTTGTTTTTTAGGAGTTAATGTATGAATATAAATGGTATAGATAAAAAATGGAATAGTGTAGAATTTAAAGTACATGGTAGATATGCACTTTTTAGTGATCCTGTTACACGTCCAGGTGGCGAAAAATTTAGTTACCCAGTACCTACATACCAAGCATTAAAAGGTATATTAGAAAGTGTGTATTGGAAACCAACTATTATATGGCATATAGATGCTGTGCGTGTAATTAAAAAAATACAAACAGAAAGCAAAGGTATACGTACTATAAAACTAAACAGTTCAGGGCAAGATTTAAGTTTTTACACATATTTAAAAGATGTAGAATACCAAGTTATAGGACATTTTGAATGGAATGAGAATAGACCCGAGTTATCATACGATAGAAATGAGAACAAACACCACAACATAGCAAAACGAAGTATAGAGCAAGGTGGTCGAAGAGATGTTTTTCTTGGTACAAGCGAATGTTCTGCGTATGTAGAACCGTGTGAATTTGGAAGTGGATGTAGTTTTTATGATAACTATGGAGAAATGCATTTGGGTGTTATGTTTCATGGTTTTGATTACCCAGATGAAACTGGTATAAAATCACTAGGTATAAGATTAACAAGACCAGTTATGAAAGATGGTGTAATAATATTTGACAAACCAAAAGAGATAGATAAATCTATGAAAAGAGTAATTTTGCAATATGGACAAAAATATCATTTTAAAAAGTTTGAAAGTGGGGTGAATTTTAGTAGTGTGGATGCATAGGCTTGTTGAAAATTATGATAGGGTTGAAAATGTGGCAAATGATATAACCCCGCTTAGCCATAAACTACAAAATGTTGATTATGAGATACTACTTAATGATAAAGGTGAATTTATAGAGTTAAAAGAATTAAAAATAAAAATACCTATACCAGTTACGGAAAAAAGTGCAGGTAGAACGAGTGGAATTTCGCCACACCCTTTGCATGAAAATACAAAATATCTTTTGCCTAGCGGTAAAGGTTATAACTCTTATCTTGAACTTTTAAACAAATGGAAGGATAAAAATCAGAAACTGAAAGCGGTATATAATTATATTGTGAACCAAACACTACAATCTGATTTAGATAGTAAAAAAACAAATTATGATGAAAAGACTTTTATAGCGTTTAGTGTTGAAATAAAAGGAGACCCAATAACAGAATTATGGGAAGACAAAGCTATTGCAGAAGCATGGCATAATTATTATTACAAATCTATTATTAAATCATCAATGTTATGTTATATAAATGGTGTCTCCACAAATGATATAGAAGAAAAAATTGCGACAAGTCATCCAAAGGGCATAAATTCTTATTCTTCAACTTATGGTGCAAAGCTTATTTCTGCAAATGATGCAACCGGTTATACTTACAAAGGGCGTTTTAAAAAGCCAGAACAAACAAATCAAATCAGTTATAATTCTAGCCAAAAATCTCATGCAATGCTTGCATATTTAGTAGAAAAGTATGGTTACAAATGCGATAGCGGTGTTATATTAACATATGCAATAGGACAAAGTCCGAGAATTCCAGAGTGGTCTAAGCTAACTAACGAAATAGATACATGGGGCGAAGATTTTAATGAAATCGAAGAAACAGCGGAAACTTTATTAAATAAAAATTATGCAGATGGTATACATAATTCCTTGCGTGGATATAAGCTCACTGAAAAGTTAAAAGAACATAACTGCAAAATAGCAATTATAGCATTAGACGCAGCTACAACTGGGAGGCTAAGTGTAACGTATTACCAAGAGTTAGATACAGATGAATATCACAAAAAGTTAATATACTGGCACGAGAATTGTAACTGGCATATGGAGTCTTATGTTGAGGATAAAAAAAGTGATAAAAAAAGTGATAAAAAATCTAAAAAAAGAGTGGAATATATATCTGCACCGAGAGTAGACGATATACTTAGTTTGGTTTTTGGAAGTAAAAAAGATTTTAGTGATTTTAAAGATGCGAGTTTTAAAAAAATACAAAAACGCCAGCGTGAGCAGATGCTTTTTACTATTTTTAGTGAAAAACCACTTGATAAAAATTATATAACATCTGCATTACGCAGAGTTTCAAATCCATATTCTTTTGAGCCTTGGGCATATAAAAAAGCGATAAACATAACATGTGCATTATTAAAAATGTATTACAAAAACAAAGGGGAGGAAATAAGTTTGAAATTAGAAAAAAATAAAACAGACAGAAGCTATTTGTACGGCAGGTTGCTTGCCTATGCAGAACGTTTAGAAGACTATGCAAAATATAAGAAAGGAAATGATAAAGGCGGACAAACAAATGCACTAAGGTATAGAAGTGCTTTTGTATCTAAACCTTACAGAACATGGCTAATAATAGATAGACAATTAGACCCTTACCGTAAAATGTTAAGTAGTATAAATTCGCTTCATTGGCTTCAAAATGGTATAGATGAAATACTTAGCCTTTTTGAAGACGGTGAGTTTGAAAACGACAAACCGTTAGAAGGTAAATATTTATTAAGCTATAGTTTGCAAAGGATAGAATTTAAAAATAATAAGAACATAAAAATAAAAGACTTAGATGAGGATACAATTGATGAGTAACATATTAAAAAACAAAATAGATTTTGCAATAATAATAAGTGTAAAAAATGCTAACCCAAATGGAGACCCGCTTAATGGAAATAGACCACGAATAAACTATGATGGATATGGTGAAATAAGTGATGTTGCACTAAAACGAAAAATACGTAATCGTTTGCTAGATAGGGGTTGTAATGTTTTAATGCAAACAAGTGATTATAAAAACGATAAATATCTAAGTATAAAAGATAGATACGATAATAATGAACGTATAAAAGCAGACAAAGGAAATAAAAATGCAGAAAAAAAAGCAGAAATAGCTTGCAAAGAATGGATAGATGTACGCACTTTTGGACAAGTTTTAGCTGGTGTAGACGATGTATCAGCTTCTATAGCTATTCGTGGTCCACTTAGTATACAATCAGCTTTTAGTGTAGAACCTGTAAACAGCACAAGCATTCAAATAACTAAAAGTATGAATACTACAACAAATGATAAAAAAGGCAGCGATACTATGGGAATGAAGCATCGCATAGATTTTGGGATATATTTAACATACGGTTCTATAGTTCCACAACTAGCATCTAAAACAGGCTTTACAGAAGAAGACGTAAAACAAATAAAAGAAGCGATGAGAACACTTTTTGAAAATGATGCAACTTCTGCAAGACCTTCTGGAAGTATGGAAGTTTTAAAACTGATATGGTGGGAACAAAAAGAAGGCGAAAAAGTTGTTTCTTCTGCAAAAATACACCGTAGTTTGAAAGTAAATCAAGATGGTACATACACACTAGATAATACAGGTGTAAATGTAGAAGAGATAGATGGAATATAAAATACAAAGAATGATTTATGATGAAGAAGATTACCTCATGCTATCGGGCATTCAACATTTTGAATTTTGTAAACGTCAATGGGCTTTAATCGATATTGAACAACAATGGCAAGAAAACGTAAAAACAATCGAAGGAGGATATGTTCATCAAAAAGTTGACAAACCTTTTACACGTGAAAAACGTGGTGATAAGTTAATTGTACGTGCATTACCAGTAAAATCTAACTATCTTGGTATTAGCGGTATTTGTGATGTGGTAGAATTTATTAGAGATAAAGAAGGTGTCCCAATTGACGGTATGGACGGACTCTATTTAGCCTACCCCATTGAATACAAAAGAGGTAAACCTAAAACAGGCAATGAAGATATTTTGCAGCTAATAGCACAAGCAATGTGCCTTGAAGAAATGTTGCTTTGTGAAGTGAAAACTGGTTACATTTTTTACAATGAAATTAAACACCGAATAGAAGTTCCTATTACAATAGAAATGAAAGAAAAATTAAAAAATATTACTAAAGAAATGCACGATATGTATAAACGCAAATATACGCCAAAAGTTAAAACAGGTAAATTTTGCAACAATTGCTCTTTAAAAGATATTTGCTTGCCTGAATTAATGAATAAGCAAACAGTAAAAAGGTACATTGAGGGGAGGTTATCGCAATTAGAAAACTCCTAAATACTTTATTTATAACCCAAACGGACGTATATTTGTCCTTAGATGGTGATAATGTTGTCGTTTTAAAAGATGATGAAAAATTAGGACGTGTACCTCTTCACAACTTAGAATCTATTGTTACATTTGGCTATACAGGTGCAAGCCCAGCACTTATGGGGTATTGTGCTAAGCAAAATATTTCTATTGTTTTTTTAAAGTCGAATGGTCGCTTTTTAGCTCGGGTAATTGGTGAAAGTAAAGGCAATGTAACACTTAGAAAAAAACAATATCTAATCTCGGAAGATGAAGACCACTCCGCTAAAATAGCACGTAACTTTATTATCGGAAAAGTTTATAATAGTAAATGGGTACTTGAACGAATGACAAGAGATTATCCTCTACGTATTGACGTTGTGAAATTTAAAGAAATATCTAAACATCTTTCTAGCCTAATTTTAGAAATAAAAGTATGTGAAAATTTAGAACGTTTACGAGGTTTGGAAGGTCAAGCAGCATATAGTTACAATAAAATTTTTGACGATATGATTTTACAACAAAAAGAAGATTTTTATTTTGACACACGTTCTCGTCGACCTCCTTTAGATAATATGAATGCAATGCTTTCTTTTGCATATACACTGCTAACTAACGATACATCAGCAGCTTGTGAGACTGTTGGTTTGGATGCTTATGTAGGATTTCTTCACAGGGATAGACCCGGCAGAGCTTCTTTAGCATTAGATTTAATTGAAGAATTAAGAGAAGTGTTTGCAGATAGATTTGTCTTATCTTTAGTAAATAGAAAAATTGTAGGTAAAGATGATTTTTTGAAAAAAGAGAACAGCTCTGTTTTAATGACCGATGAAGCACGAAAAAAATTTTTAAGTTCATGGCAAGAGAAAAAGCAAGAACAAATAACTCATCCTTATCTAGGTGAAAAAATTGCATGGGGACTTGTTCCCCATGCACAAGCTTTATTATTAGCAAGATATTTACGTGGTGATTTAGATGAATATCCACCATTTTTATGGAAGTAATGAGTCGCACTTATCGTGGTGCGTGGATTGAACTATGGAAGTAATGAAAGTAGGTGATGAAACTGTTAGTGCTAATTACTTATGACGTTAGTACAATAACTGCTACAGGAAGAAAAAGGTTGCAAAAAATAGCGAAAATTTGTCAAAATTATGGTCAACGGGTTCAAAATTCTGTTTTTGAATGTATAGTAGATAATACACAATTGTTAGAATTAAAAATTAAGCTGAAAAGTGTTATGAATACAAGCGAAGATAGCCTTAGAATTTATCAAATGGGAAATAACTATAAAAATAAAGTTGAACATTTTGGTATAAAAGAAGCTTTGGATTTAGAAGCACCTCTTATTTTGTAATAAAATATTAATACACAAAATTCTAAAATTCAAATATTGGAGAGAAATATGCTAAGATATAAATTTCATGATTTCTTTAGACCAGTTCTTGAAGTTATTAAAGATGGAAATGTTTATAGTAGTAAAGAAATTATAGCTAGGGTAGATAAACATATGAATTTGACTAATGAAGAAAAAGACGATTTAATTAAATCTGGAGGTGAACCAAAATATGTTAACAGAATTGCGTGGGCTAGGACATATTTAAAAGCAGCAGGTCTTATTTTAAACCCAGAAAGGGCAAAATTTCAAATTACTGATTTAGGTATCCAACTTTTAAATAAATATGATGTTATTGATTTAAAAACATTAGAGCAATATCCTGAATTTTTGGAATTTCAAAATAGAAAAGGTAGGAAAGCAAGAACTAAAAACAATGATTACGATTTATCAAATGGAAGTAAAGAAAATTCTATAGAAAATAACGATGATTTAACACCACAAGAAAAGTTAGACAGTGCGTTAAATGAAATAAATACACAAATATATACAGAATTGAAGGAAAAACTCCAAACGGTTGACCCTTATAAATTTGAAATTATATGTAAAGATTTACTTATAGCTATGGGTTACGGTGGTAGTTCTGAAGAACTTTCATACGTAACAAAAAGAAGCGGTGATGGTGGAATAGATGCTGTTATTAAACAAGACCCACTTGGAATAAGTACGATTTATGTCCAATCAAAAAGATATAAGGGAAAAGTATCAGAAAAAGATATAAGAGATTTTCTTGGTGCTTTAGCTCAAAAAACCACAAGAAATGGAATATTTATAACAACTGGTTATTTTTCTAATGCCGCTACACAAGCAATTATTTCTGCAAATAATATGAATATTATAAAAATCGATGGAGATAGTTTAGTTGATTATATGTTCAAATATAAGTTAGGAACAGAAGTAAAAAACACATATGTAGAATATAGAATAAATTATGATTATTTCGATGAATTGTAAATAAATTTATTAAAGACTAATTATTTAAAAATAAAAATTTATTGTAAATATTATTTTCTAAAATTTTATTTTAGTGCGAACTTTAAGCGAGCATATTTTTGTTAGGAGTTTCGCACCTGAATTTTGTTGATTTAATTTATAAATATGTTAATAATTGAAAAATCATCTTTACTTAATTGTAATTTAATTATATAATTTGTAAAAATAAACGATTTTAAATGCCAAAGTTTATGTATAGACTTTAAAATTCCTTAAAATCGGAGTCGCACTCCTCGTGAGTGCGTGGATTGAAATAAAAAAAACGAACCCCAGCAAAACCAAACTACAAAGTCGCACTCCTCGTGAGTGCGTGGATTGAAATACTTCTGTTGATGAAACGGGAAGCCCGAAAATAAGTCGCACTCCTCGTGAGTGCGTGGATTGAAATTGCAAAAGTGTCAATTTCTACCCTTTTAGGGTGAGTCGCACTCCTCGTGAGTGCGTGGATTGAAATGGCAATAAAGATGAACTTTTCAAAATCGGAGAAAGTCGCACTCCTCGTGAGTGCGTGGATTGAAATTAGTGCTTCATACAAATAAAAATATTTATCCTTTGTCGCACTCCTCGTGAGTGCGTGGATTGAAATATATTAATCGCTAGCCCGCCTTGCGGCGGGCATATGTCGCACTCCTCGTGAGTGCGTGGATTGAAATATAGATTTGAAAGGCGAGCAGTATCATATAAAAAGGTCGCACTCCTCGTGAGTGCGTGGATTGAAATAATATCCTTAAAAGAAGCGGAAAAAGAATCAAAAGTCGCACTCCTCGTGAGTGCGTGGATTGAAATAAGGTCTTAGAATTGTGCAAAATCAAGAACAGCAAGTCGCACTCCTCGTGAGTGCGTGGATTGAAATACAAGTGGGCAGGCTATAGCTTTCACGGGTTTAGGTCGCACTCCTCGTGAGTGCGTGGATTGAAATAAAACGCCGAACGCATGGCGGATGCCCCTGAATTGTCGCACTCCTCGTGAGTGCGTGGATTGAAATAATTGCTTTTTGCACATTTATAAAGGGGGAGCTAGTCGCACTCCTCGTGAGTGCGTGGATTGAAATCCCGAGCAAACTGTTCGGCACCGAGAGGCACTTGAGTCGCACTCCTCGTGAGTGCGTGGATTGAAATACTTGCCAAGCGGTTTTGTATTTCCCTGCCTAATGTCGCACTCCTCGTGAGTGCGTGGATTGAAATATCCAGCAATTCCGCTTCACGTATCATATTCAAAAGTCGCACTCCTCGTGAGTGCGTGGATTGAAATGTTGCCCTAGACGATATTGCCTGTTTTCTGATTGGTCGCACTCCTCGTGAGTGCGTGGATTGAAATTGACTTAAAATCATTCAAAAGTCTTTCTTTCCTAGTCGCACTCCTCGTGAGTGCGTGGATTGAAATGGCGATTGTTGGATATACGACGATGCCATAGTACAGTCGCACTCCTCGTGAGTGCGTGGATTGAAATATATTCTAGAGGCTTCCCATACCTTTTGTTTCTTGGGTCGCACTCCTCGTGAGTGCGTGGATTGAAATAGACCCCCAAAATTGGCGGGTTGGAACTCCTACAGTCGCACTCCTCGTGAGTGCGTGGATTGAAATTTAGGTAATTCATTATAACGATAAAATTGGAATTGTCGCACTCCTCGTGAGTGCGTGGATTGAAATAATTATATTAGCACCACCAATATTAATTATTTTAGTCGCACTCCTCGTGAGTGCGTGGATTGAAATATATAAAGCTTTGGAATGAAGAGCGTTTTGAGAGTCGCACTCCTCGTGAGTGTGACTGGATTAAAATAATATAAGTGTTTTTAAAAAAGATATAATTTTATTTGAATTTTCATTACAATATTTTTACATATGTAATATTTTTGTTCATAATCCTATATAGTTAAAAATACATTTTAATTTTTGTTTGTAACTTTATATATATTTTGTTACAATCATTTAGTTAGATTTTAGATTATAAGGGGAGGCTTATGGCATTTTATGAAAACGAATAAAGCTATAGTAATGCGTAGTTTTGGACTACTTTTAATACTCATATTCCATTTGATAACATTTTCTTTTGTTTTTTCGTATTTATTTTTTATATTAAACATTAGATTAAGCTTTTTTGCTCAGGTTATACTATCTCAGATATTTAGTTTTTTCTTGCCATTTTTGATTTATTTGTTAATAACAGGTAAAAAAATAAACGATATAATACCGTTAAAAACACTTTCGATAAAAAATACAATGTTTATTTTTGCTATTGTTTTTTCTGCAATACCTTTAGCAAATTTAATATCTTTTATAAGTTCTTTGTTTTTTACAAATCAAATAGAAAATATTTTACTACCAGCAATCACTAATTATCCACTTGGTTTACTTTTATTATCTATAGCTGTTACACCATCTATACTAGAGGAAATTATATTTAGGGGAGTTTTTTATAAAGAGCTAGAAAAATTACCAATAAAAACTGCTGCAATTCTTAATGGACTATTTTTTGGAATTATACATATGAATTTTCAGCAATTTTTCTATACATTTATCTTAGGTATACTTCTAACATATATTTTTTATTATACAAAATCTATACTTGCCCCTATGCTTGCACATTTTATATTTAATGGATTTTCTGTTGTTTACACATACTGGGTATTAAATAATTTTAATTTTACAGAAAATCGAATAAATGAAATAATAGATAATCAGGAAACTTCTATATTTGGTATTGTATTCATTTCACTTATTTTGATACTCTGTTTTTTTGTTTTTGTAAATTTAATGAAAAAATTCGTTGAATATAATACACAAAAACAAAATATATGATATAATAGAAAATATAAGTATAATATAGTTTTTGTTTTAGGAGAGTATATGAAAAAAATACTTGTTGCATCATCTGTTTATAATGAAAAATATTATATAGAGTCTGAATTTGAAAAAATACCTATAAATATACAAGAAGAATTGAAAACAATTTGTATAAAAACATCGAATTATTTACATTGTATATTTTTAATAGGTTTTAATGAAGATGGCAGTATTTATTTTGAAGCACGTGCTAAGGATGAAGATAATCTTTTTAAAGAAAACGAAACAGACGAAGTTATAAATATCATTATAGAGCAAAACAAAGAACTTATAGAAAGCTTGACTCTTTGGTACAAAATTTTTATTCTAAAGGAAAATATACAGTAAATGAAACACGAAACAAGACACATCAAAATAGGAGATGTTCACATAAATGGTAATATATTTTTAGCACCAATGGCAGGAGTTACAGATATGGCATTTAGAGAAATATGTAAAGATTACGGTGCCGCTCTTGTTTATTCCGAATTAATAAGTGCAAAAGGAATATTATATGAAAGTTCAAATACCTTTAGACTAACAGATACATCAGAAAAAGAACGCCCTGTTGTACTTCAAATATTCGGCTCTGACCCAAAAATCTTATCCGAAGCAGCAAAAAAAATAGAACATTTACCTTTCGACATACTAGATATAAATATGGGATGCCCTGCTCCTAAAATAGTAAAAAATGGAGATGGTTCTGCACTTATAGAAAATCCAAAACTAGTGGGAGAAATTGTAAAAAGTGTAAGCTCTTCAATAAAAAAACCTCTTACTATAAAAATCAGAAAAGGAATAAATGGGAAAATAACAGCTGTAGAAGTTGCAAAGTATGCACAGGAAAATGGTGTATCTGCCATAACAGTACATGGTAGAACACGTGAACAACAATATGAAGGTGTTGTAGACTTAGATATAATAGCAAAAGTAAAAGAAGCAGTAGAAATACCAGTATTCGCTAGTGGAGATGTAGTAGATATAGAATCTGCAAAACGAACTTTTGAAACTACTTCTTGCGATGCCCTTATGATAGGTCGTGGTTCGTTCGGTAATCCTTGGATATTTAAAAAAATAAATCATTATTTTGAAACTGGAGAAATTTTAGAAGACCCAACCACAAAAGAAAAAGTAGATATGTGCTTATACCATGCAAGAAAATTATGTGAATATAAAGGAGAGCAAATAGCTATAAGAGAGCTACGCAAACAAAGTGGTTGGTATATAAAAAATTTATACGGTAGTACATTAATAAGAGTAGAGATAAATAAGACTAAGACTTTGAAAGAACTCGAAAATTTACTTATGACTCTAATATAAAAAATTTAATTAGAAAAATCGGAAAAGGGGATAATATATGAGTTTACTAAAATATTTAAATGAAACGCCTAAAGAAAATTTGAACATATCTACAATTGCTTTTTTTGCAAATTTAGAAAAAGTAAAAGAAATATCACCAAGCATAGCAAAAAATATTTTAAATGAATTGCAAGACCAACGTAAAAATTTAAAATTAATAGCAAGCGAAAATTTTTCTTCTTTATCTGTGCAATCAGCAATGGGAAATCTACTTACAGATAAATATGCAGAAGGCTATCCATATAATCGATTTTACGCAGGATGCGATAATGTAGACAAAATAGAAGAAGAAGCTGCAAATCTTGCACAAGAACTTTTTGGGGCAGATTATGCCTATGTGCAACCACACTCTGGAGCAGATGCAAACATGGTAGCTTTTCTTTCTATCTTAATGGCAAAAATACAAAAACCATTTTTGGAAGAGCTAGAAACAGACCTTATAAATTTAACAGCCGAAGATTTTCTAAAATTAAGAGAAAAATATGGTAAACAAAAATTACTAGCAATGGATTTATATTCTGGTGGGCATTTAACACATGGATACCGTTTTAACAATTCTGCTATAATGTTCGATGCTTACAATTATACAGTAGATAAAGAAACAAAGTTATTAGATATAGATAATTTAAGAAAAATGGCTCATGAAATAAAACCGCTTATATTTTTAGTTGGTTATAGTGCATACTCAAGAAAAATAAATTTTGCAAAAATGCGTGAAATAGCAGATGAAGTAGGAGCTGTTTTAATGGTAGATATGGCACATTTTGCTGGACTTGTAGCTGGTGGTGTTTTTACAGGAGAATATAATCCAGTTCCTTATGCCCATGTTGTTACAACTACAACACATAAAACATTACGTGGCCCTCGTGGGGGTATGGTACTTTGTAAAAAAGAGTTTAAAGAATATGTAGAAAAAGGATGCCCTAGCTTTTTAGGTGGTCCACTGCCACATGTTATGGCTGCAAAAGCGTTGGCTTTTAAAGAAGCTTTGTCAGATGATTTTAAAAAATATGCTCATAATATAGTAAAAAACTCACAGGCACTTGCAGATTCTTTAATGGAAAAAGGAGTACATATAGTAACAGGTGGCACAGACAACCATCTTTTACTTGTAGATGTATCTAAGTCTTATGGACTAACAGGAAGGCAAGCAGAAAACGCAGTTCGTGAAGGAGGTATAACACTAAATAGAAATGGACTTCCATTTGATATAAATGGTCCGTGGTATACAAGTGGTCTAAGACTAGGTACTCCAGCTGTAACAAGCCTTGGTATGGGAGTAGATGAAATGAAAGAAATAGCAAGTATTATAGACAATATACTAAAAAATACAAAACCTGCTAAAACATCGAGCGGAAAAGCTAGTAAAGCAAAATTTGAAACAGATTTAAATATTATAAAAAGCTCTAAAAAACAAGTTGCTGATTTGCTTTTGAAATTTCCACTTTACCCAGAAATACAAATAGATTAATAAATATTTAAAAGCATGAGGAATCCATGATTATTTTACTACCTATAGTTATATTTTTTATTTTTGGATTATTATTCAAAGTTTACTTATCTTCTAAAGTTAAGAATAGAATAAAAAGTATCGAAAAATTTGTAGAAGAAGAGAACGAATTAAATTTTTCTAGAGCTAAGCCAATTCCAGAAAATTTTTTTATGAATATAAATGTAGATTTTTTTAAAAATGAAATTTTTGAAAATATAGAAAAAAATTTAAACAAAGAAGACAATACTTTATCAGAAATAAGAAAATCTATTTTGGAAAAAACAACAAAACCAATGGTTAGATTATCAGAGAATACATCTAATACAGAATTGAAAAAAAATTATGGTATATCAAATTTAGATAGTATAATATCTGCCGAAGGTAACTACTATGACTATATACATGGTATTAATAATTACTCCACACTTTTAATTAAGCATAATTATTTTGAAGAAGCAATACTATCTTTAGAACATTGTATTTACACACTTAAATGTGATGTATTACCAACTTTTAAAAATTTGATAGATTTATACAAGAAAAATACCGATATACCAAATATAGAAAAATTAAAAAAATATGTAATTGAAAATGATTTGTACAGTGATGAATTTAAAAATAAGATAATTTCTTATATCTAAATGAAATAAAAAAAATACGTAGCTATTATTTATGCCAATAGTTACGTATTTTTTATTTATACTTGTTGTGAAATTTTTGAATTTTCAAAACTCATATGTTCTAAATTATAAATTTCATCAAATAAATTCAAAAATTCCTCATTTGTTTCATGAGAAATAGCTATCACAGTAAGTTCTTTATCTTTAAAAACATTTTTTAAAATATCTATTGCGTGTAATAAATCTATTCCAGAGGTTATTTCATCTAATATTAAAACTTTCGGTTTATGTAATAATGCCCTAGCTAATACGATTCTTTGTTTTTCTCCTCCAGATATGCCTGTAAAATTAGAAATATCTCTATTTAGCTCTTTATCATTTACAAAATCAAAAATCCTAACTGTACTAAGAACATTTTTAAAATCATCGTCGTTTATAGAAGTAGTGAAAAATAGTATATTATCTTTTATAGTGCCTTTGAAAAGTTGTGGATTTTGTCTTACAAATCTTATATTTTTTTGATATGTTTTTCTATCTAAAGTTTTTATATTTTTATTGTCTATAAAAATATCTCCCATATAATTTATAAATTCATATGCAATAGACTTTGCTATAGTAGTTTTTCCAAAACCACTTGGAGCATTTATTACATATTTTTTACCTTTTTCAAATGTAAAATTTAAATTTTTAAATAAATATTTTTCGTTGTAATTTACGGATAAGTTTTGAATATGTATCTTATTTTGAAATTCGTCTAATTTTGTTAATTCTTCTGTATCTGGATAATTAGATTTAGCCTTTTCCAAGATTGTTTTGCACGACTTTATAGAATTAATACTGTCTGAAAGAGCTGTGATAGGATGTATCAAAATTTGCATAAGTTGTATTATAGCTATTAAATTTCCAAAAGTCATATCTCCTTGTATAACAAAATAAGAACCAAGACCAAGTGCAACTACAAATACAAGCATACTTAGTCGTTCTGCTGTTATATTTGAAAATGCTTCTACTATGTCTTTATTAAATCTTGATTTCTCTATAGAAATATTTTCAGTTTTATGTCTATCTAAAAATATATCTTCTTTGTTATAAGATACAATATCTTTTACACCATTTAAACTTTCCGATACAAAAGATACATATCTACTACTACTTTCTGAGTAAGTATTTTTTCGTTTTTTTAGTAAACTAGAAAATAAAAAAGAACTAAGCATAGGTAGTGTAGCAACAAAAATAAGAGCAAATGTTAGCCATAAATTTATCCAAACAAGAGCAGAAAATGCTAGAATAATTTGTATGATATATAGAGGTATACGAAGTTTTGCTGAATAATAAGAGCTTTCTAAAATATCGACATCTGTTGTGAAAAAAGATAATTCTTTGTCTAATTCTTCATCTTTTTGAGTAGCAATTTTAAACAAAAAATTAAATCTGCTATTTTTTATATCTCGCAGTAAATTAAATACATATTTTCGTCTAAAAAATAAACCCTCAAACATTATTATATACTGTAAAAGCCATAAGATTATAAAATTTCTAATAGCTGATAAAAGAGCATCAACAGTTCCAGCTTCTGTAGCATCTACTATATCGGATAACATAAAAGCTGACAATACTTCTGCTATGGCTACAAATAAGAATGAGACAGATGAAATTAGAAATAATAATTTATAATCTTCTTTTTTTATTAAGTTTTTTGGCATTATATTACCTCCGATAAATGAATTTTATTAATATAAATTCTCCTTAGTTTTATTTTATTAAAGTTAATTTTAAAAATTATACACACAAAAAACAAAATTGTCAATTTTTTTAAATTTAAATTTTTGAATTATCAAAAATAACCTTTAATTATATGTTGATTATGTACGATAAAAAGTATATACTATAATTCAGATGATAGTTAAATAATTTAGTCGTGTAGAGACTAAAAGGTTAAATGCGACATTAGATATATTAAAATTTTCACAAATTGTTAAACTATTATAGCACAAATTTATTTGTTTAACAATATTTATTTTCAAGGAAAATTTTATTAGGAAAGAGGGTATGTATGAGAATAGAAAAAATAAGCGACACTCAAATAAAGTTTATACTTACAAAAACTGATTTGTCTGAAAGAGATATACAATTTGGTGAGTTAGAATATGGCTCTGCAAAAACTCAAGAACTTTTTTATGAAATGATGGAACAAGCAAGTATAGAGTACGGTTTTTTATCTGAAAATACACCTCTTATGATAGAGGCAATACCAATAACTTTGGAAAGCATAATGATTATAGTAACAAAAGTTTCAAATATAAAAGATATAGACCAAAATCTTAGAATTTTTAAAGACAATGAAGAAAAACTACTTAATTCAATTCGTAATGTAGGCAAACTCAAGAACACTTTTTCTGATGTGCCGAAAATATCGAAAAATAAAAACAATATTTTAATATACTATTTTAACAGTTTAGATGATATAATAACTGTTTCAAAAAAAATAGTAGGTATTTTTAATGGTGAAAGTTCCGTATATAAATACAACAAAATGTATTTTCTCGTGCTTGAGAGTAAGTATACGCAAAAATCTAATTATATACTTAGTGAATACGGTCAAAAACATATATCTAATACAAAAAATAAGTATCATCTAATGGAGCACGGAGAGATTATAACAGAAAAAAATGCAGTAGAAAATTTTTCTACCATGTAAAGTAAATAAATATGAAAATAGGATTTGTAGGAGCAGGTAAGCTTGGCAATTCTCTTGGGGAATATTTTTTTTATAAAAACCTTACTGTTATTGGATACATAAGTAAGAATAAAAAAAACTCAAGAGAAGCTGCCTATCGTACTAAATCAAGATATTTTGAAAATTTATCTGATTTAGTGGCTGAATGTGATATTATTTTTATAACTGTTCCAGATGCAGAAATAAAAAATATTTGGGAACAAATAAAAAGTTTTAATATAAAAGATAAGATAATTTGTCACTGTAGTGGAGCTATGGTCTCTAGTGTTTTTTATGATATAGAAAGCACTGGAGCTTTCTCTTATTCTGTACATCCTTTCATGTCTATAAATAATAAAGACTCTTATAGAAAATTTGAAAATGCAATTTTCACTGTAGAAGGTAGTAAAGAGAAAATACAATATATTGAAAATTTATTAAAAAAATTAGGGAACAGAGTACAGGTAATTGATACAAAAAATAAAGTAATATACCACGCTAGTGCTGTTTTTTCTAGTAATTTTTTAGTACCTATAATGTATATTGCTATAGAACTTGCAAAGGTATCTGGATTTAATAATATAGAAGCAATATTTTCTATAGCAGAAGTAACTTTAGAAAATATAAAGAAAGATATTGTTAAAGCTGTTACAGGTCCCGTTGAAAGAAACGATATAGAAACTATAAAATCCCATTTAGATTTTATAGAAAATAACGATTATAAAAAAATATATCTTTTAATGTCCAAAAAACTTATTGATATATGCAGAGTTAAAAATATAGAAATTGATTACACAGAGCTAGAAAATTTTATTATAAAAGAAAATGAAAAGTAGCTATTTATTTGGCTACTTTTTTTGTTTTGGGAGATTTTAAATTGGATTTTTTTGCAGTTTTTATTGGTATAGGAATATCAATTTTTTTAATAATAAAAAAGTTAAATCCTATTTCATCTTTATTGCTTGGTACATTATTAGGTGCTTTTATATCTACAAATAGTTTACAAGAAGTTTTAGATATTTTTGTTACTGGAATATCTAATATGTCTGGAATAAATGCACGTGTTATAAGCGGTGGTATAATGGCAGGTGTTTTAATAGGTTCTGGTGCTATGGAAAAAATAGCAAGATGGATAATAGATATTTTAGGTGAACAAAGAGCTGTAACAGCTTTAGCATTGTCGGCTATGTTATCTACTGCTTTTGGTGTATTTATTACTGTTGGAGTTATTATACTTGGACCAATTGGTATGGAAATGTATAAAAAATCTAATATATCTAAAAGTAGCATTATACTTGCACTTAGTGGAGGAGGAAAAGCTGGAAATATAATATCTCCAAACCCAAATACTGTTGCTGCATCTGAAATTTTTGAATTGCCGCTTAGTTATGTTATGCTAAATGGGATAATACCTGCCATTTTAGGAATTACTTTTACAATAATAATAGCAAACAAGTTAAAGAATAAAAAAGATAATATAGAACAAATAGATGAAGAGATAAAAAAACTTGAAAAAAATAAGCTTCCATCCATATTAAAATCTTTGTCTGCACCATTAATTGCTTTATTTTTATTATCATTTGGACCTATTTTAAATATATTTATAGATATACCATTTCTTATAATAGATATTATGTTTATTTTACCTATATCTGCTATTATAGGTGTTATAATATTAGGCAAAACAAGAGAAATTATTTCATATATAAATCTTGGAATATCAAAAGTAATGCCGGTTATTTTAACAATGATGGGTGTAGGTGCTTTAGGTGAAATGATACATAGGTCTAACTTACCTAATATTATAGAAAATGTTATTTATACATTAAATATTCCTATATTTTTATTAGCTCCTATATCTGGTGCATTTATGTCTTTAGCAACAGGTTCTACATCAAATGGAGTAATACTTGCTGGTAGTTCTTTTGCAAATACGCTTATATACAATGGTATAGCTCCTATATCTGCTGCTATAATGATGCACGCAGGTAGTATGTTTTTAGATACAACACCTCATGGAAATTATATACTTGCAAGTTGTGAAGTTTTTAAAATAACAATGAAAGAAAGAATAAAAATAATACCATATGAAATTATTGTTGGAGGCATAATAATGATTGCAGCAATTTTAATTATGCAAATATAAAAATAAATTGGTAATTTATCAAAGCAATTAAATTGTAAAATTTAAATATTTTTTATTTAAAAAGCACCAAATCTTTTGAAGATTTGGTGCTTTTTTGTGTGTGTGCCGTGCATGGTACAAATCTAGGTGGTGCAAGTCCACTGTAGGGGCTTGTCGTAGCCAACTACTAGCGAAAGGCAAGAGCGTCCATTGTGAAGTGGAGTTTGAAGGAAGCCGATAGCAAA
>Ga0268261_10000243_pt1 | contig 33260 bp, 22 predicted proteins | sample TergutNc150P1_FD_190353 | JGI IMG/M metagenome (GOLD analysis project Ga0268261, IMG submission 190353) | Nasutitermes corniger P1 segment gut microbial community from laboratory colony in Florida, USA - Nc150 P1 (SPAdes) (version 2) | ecosystem: Host-associated > Arthropoda: Insects >... | reverse complement strand
CAAACGTCAGGATAATGAACTGAAAAATTGTTGCATCAGGTTGGTGATTTATTTGAATTGTACGATGATGCACGGACTTACAAACCTTAAATTTTACATTTAAATTTTAGCACACCCTGTATGTAAAATGTGAATAATACAGGAACCAAAAAAGGCAGCATTATGAAATAAACGGCATTTTGAAGAGAAAAACGGAGAGTGTGCAGCATGTTTAAAATGCTCAGTACTTATATTTGCTGAAAAAATATATAAAATGCAACATTTGGAGGGTAGCGGTACGCCCGTCCTATATATAGGACGCACGGTTCTTAAAGGTTAATGTAATCTTCAAAAAAATATTTTAAAATAAAAATAAAAAGCAGCTATTGCTATTTGTGGCAATTCACATGTTAAGGCAGAAACTTGACATGGATAGGCAGATGCATTGTTACAAGTACAAAGTATGGAACTAATGAATTATACATTCTAAGAGTGTTACTAACAAGGGACAAGAGATGTAGGGGAAAGTCGCCTAATATAGGGAGGTTTTTTTTAAACTGCTATTAAACTTAGGAAAATGCTGTAAAACTTTTCAAAATACAAGAGTAACTTAATTTGATTAATGAAGAGACAGTTGCTACATAAACATCATACATTATGGAAGGAAAAACGCGTGTAAAATTCATTTCCGCAAAAGCTTCATCTCCCCAAATTAGGCGCATACATGTTCCTAATATGGGGAGGTGGGTGCGCCTAATTTGGGGAGGTGAATAATTTGCAAAGAAAGTACAAAGAATAGTTACAAAATACGATAAAATACAAATACAAAGGATACAAACTAAGAACAAAACAGTATTTATCCCTGACAAGGCTCACAAACAAAATCTTCCTCCATATCAACACAGTGTGTGCGCCTGTCTGAAACATTTCGCGCATTTTATCTAGTCTTCTCCATTGTGGTCTTCAGAGAAACGACCAGTACAGAACACACAATTAGCATCTTGTTCCTCATCTTCTTCCGTCGAATCGTCAGCGAAAGGAGCAGCTAGGTTAGTGTCCGAATCTGATGGAGTGTCAGACGGAGTTGGATCCCGGCAAACCCTTCTCTTCCATCTTTTTTAAGGACCAAGAAGGGCACTGATGCAAGCCGACTGGTTTTGGATTTAGTGGCCTGTTTTATTTTCTTTTTTGAGTTGCCTCAACAAATTTTTTGTGCTCATTATTTTCTTTGCTGTTCCACCACGGGGATTTGGCTTTAGGTTCAGACTTGGGACAGGGCTGATATCTGATGATCCGAGGGCCTCAGCAGAAGTGAACGGCGAAAAATTAGCAGAACTGAATGATGGCTGATCGCTGGTCTTTATCAAAGCAGGATGGTTCACAGGAGCAGCATTTTGTCCTCTGTGGACAGAGGGAAATCATATGGTCTGAAGATGTTCTTGTCATAAGGAAAGAGGCCTGTCGCCCCGAAGCCATTAGCCGCTATTTCGCCTGTTGCAGCTCGCTTGTATGCATTACCGAATAGTTGGCCAATTTGGTAGACGGCGACGACTCGCCCTGGGTGTGAACGGAGCCATTTTTCAATTTCTTGGCAGCAGAATGTTTTCAGGGGGCCCATGAAAGCTATATCCAAGGGTTGCATTTTGTGGCTGCTGTGAGGTGGGAGGCAAATGATGTAAACATAATTCTCTCGAGCTAAAATAATGACCTCCAGGTTCCTGGTGTGTGAATAGTGCCCGTCCAGTACTAAGATAACAGGATTTTCTTTTGTCGGCTTTGTATGTTTGCTGAAATGAAGAAACCACTGGGAAAAAATTTCACTCTGTATCCACCCCGAGGGATGGCACGTGTGGATTGATCCAGGTGGTGTGCCATTCATCAGTTCTTGTTTCATATTTTTTCTTGGAAATGCAAGTAATGGAGGAATGAAGTGTCCAGTTGGATTCATACAGGTGACGATTGTCACAGGAGATCCCCGTTCTGCGGATTGAAGAGAAGTTATCTGATGCTTGCCTTTCAATCCTAATATTTTCGTGTGTTTGTGCTGTGCACTAGTGATGCTGGTTTCGTCGCAGTTGTGAAGTCTTGCAGGATTATGTTGGTGTCCACTGCGGGTTTGTAGATTTAAAGAAAATGAGCTACTGATTCAGGAGTGAAACCCCTCACTCTTGAGAGTGAAAGATCTTCAGGGGTTCTAACTGAAATTTGTGGATGGTGACGTAGGAAAATTTTCAACCATTTCCTTCCAGCCTTTTCATTTCTCTTGCAAAATATGTTTTTAATTCCGTTTCTTACAGCAAGTTGGTAAGCGAGACGCATGACGTCTGCCATTGTCAAGCCAAAAAACTTTCTTTCCATCAAAAGACAGTGCTCAGTCAGATCATTTTCTGCTTCACAAGGAAGAACTTGCTTCCTACCCAGTTTTGTTTTTACCATTCAACTTGAGCTTTTCCGCCCGTCTTTAACATAACGTTCTAGTGTTCTTTGTGGTACACTGAAAACTCTGAATGCTTTGTAGCTGCCCATTTCCTTGTTCCTTATAGCCTCAATAGCTGCCTTCATTCTTTCGGGGTCCCATTTTTTCCTTTGAGCCATCTGTAATATTATATAACCCAGAAGCAATAATTCACGAGGTACTGTTCCTAACATGGGGAGCCCCATATTAGGCTCATCAAACCTCCCCATAATAGGCGCAAACAGGTGCTCGAGAAAATGGCTGAATAAAACAGAAGGACATAAAATTCTACCAATGAACCAAAGCAAGTGTTTAAGATTACACTTAATAGAGAACTTTGCACCAAACTAATTCAGAAAAATAGCTTACCTTCAACGGCTCATGAGTCACAGTTTAGCGATAAGCAAAAATTTCAGAGCGCACCAAAACAAAGACGCCCAGTCAGTACAGAGGTCCTGAGCAACTGACCGTTTATACTGTGATTACAAGGACCAGCCTCATCTGCTTGATGATTTACATTCTTAAGCAGAGAGTTCAGCACCTCCTGGTATGAAATAATGCACCTCCCCATATTAGGCGACTTTCCCCTACTTGAGGAAAAACCTGTGGCAATGCTATGTTGTCCAATGAAAATCCCACATAAACTGTCCTGGGTTCAAACCCACGCACCGTGGTGAAAGAATGCAGCTAACGATCTAAGTCATGGTACGGCCACCCCAGATATGATCTGGACATTTTGGAAAAAGAGAAAAATCTCATAACCCTGCCAGGAATTGAACCCTGGATCTCCCAGCACGTAGCATGCTCGTAGCACCAACTATGCTATCATAGCTCCCTGGATCTTACATCTCTTACTTCCTCTTACTCAGGCTACAATACTGAACTATATGAAAAAGTCATTTTGTGTGTGTGTGTGTGTGTGTGTGTGTGTGTGTGTGTGTGTGTGTGTGAGAGAGAGATGGGATGTAAGACAATATGGAAAAGAAAATCAATTATGCAGAACAACAAATTTTCATTTTTTGTCAATAATATGTATACAATAAGTCAGTGATGACTAAATCAAACAAAATGATATGAAGAGAATCAGAAAGTAGTAATGTCCAGATTTTTGTTATATCTTATTCTTACTTGTATGTAAAACACACGACTGTACATGACACATATACCACTATTTTAAATAACATTATTCAGATGACAATTCTTTACCAAGCAATGCTTAGTCTTCTACAGAACTGTGACACAGTGCATAACTGAGCCATGCCATGTCTGAACTGATCAGTCACTGGACCCTAAATAATATGGCCCAGGTTCGATTCTAGGACAGTCGGTGTGAGATGTGTGGCAGACAATTTGGCGCTCGGACAGTTTTTATCTCCGAGTACTATAGTTTTCCCCTGTCAGTATCATTCAACCAATGCTACAAACTCATTCATTCATCTCATCTACCATTGATGCTACATAATCTTAGCAATAGCCAGCACCAGTGAAGAAAACACTCAACAAATGATGCAGTGTTTTTTGTGCCCACATTTGAAATCAGCATATAAGAGTTAATTAAAAAGTCAGTTTTCTTTTATGTCACAAGACCACAATGTGTCTTATTACTGACCTCAGCGGCAAGAGTTCCAGCTTTGGTTTCAGCACACTGACATGCTGCCACCAACTCATTAATACGGCCCGTCATGTAATTCTTCACTTCCTGCTCACGAGCCTCTGCTTCAGCTGTGAACCCCAGTGGAGCCTCCAGTCGACCAAGCTGCAAGAATGAGACATGCAGCTGAGGATATCATAGTAATACTGCCCAACATTAAAGTCTTCTGGGATCTGATGTTGTGTCTTTATCCTGTTTTTGCATGGCTGTTCTTCTTGGACTGCTAGGCCCTGAAGATGAAGGCCATCTGTTCCTTCAAAATGTCAGGAAAAACCTGCCCCACATCACAACGTTACACCCCACAAGAAGTGAATCTTCATTTTTTTTCCCCGTGGTACTGTAGCCCAACACGGGCCATGGCCTCCTCCTTCTTGAGGTTTCTAGATCACACACAATGACGCATCACAGTCGGTAGGACTCCTCTGGACAAGTGATCAGCCCATCACAGAGACCTCTACCTGACAACAAACAACACTCACAAGAGACAAGCATCCGTGTGCCCGGCAGGATTCGAACCCACAATTCCAGCAAGCAAGTGGCCGCAAACACAAGCCTTAGACCGCATGGCCATTGTGCCTGGCTGAGTCTTCAAACAATGTAGAAATTCATGAACAGCACAGAACAATTCTTGTCTAATGATTTATCTGAATCTCTTCTTCTAGGAGTGCCACAGGGGGTGCCAGACTGAGACAAAAATTTTAGTTAGATAACCAGAAATTATTTTACAATAGAGGTACTGATTATTGAGTTATTTTATGACACTGTATCAGTTGCTCTGATTGCATGGTAGTGACCATGTCTGATGAATCAGGATGGATGTACAGGAAGCTTTGAAGCTGCCATTCACACAAAGGAGGTTCATACACTGTTGTTAATACAGACCATACACGTCAAGTACACATTTACTCGTGTTAAAAGAAGCCCATTTTATTACTGTTCCAACTGGCACCAGCCAGTCCTTTGGACCATCATCTGGGAGTACACGTATGCAAGATCAACAGCAATTAATGAAGTTTATAATTATTATGTACTGGTTTAGGTTCTGTTAAGAATATTCTATGTTAAAATCTTCGAACAGAATGCCTGTTTAACACATGTACTGTATTTTGACTTTATTACTACTGTACAAAAATAAATAGCCAAATTTCAAGTGTACCTTGTGTTAAAAGAATTTGCTTCCATCAAAATCTTACTGCAGAGCATGAAGGTTTTAATGCAAAACAAGAGTAATGAAACATAAATTAGTGTTTAATATATTACTGTTAACTTCATTAATTTGACATGGACTTGTATATAAGTGTTATACCTGCTACATACCTTACAACATGCTGCTCCTTCATCTGGCATTTGTATCTAGAAACGTATGCTGTTGACCTGCTCATGAAATGTTATCAGTACTCCCTGAGGATGGCCACTTGAGGGATGAAACACGTAGGAGTGTAACAGTGTGCATACAGTGGTATTATGTAGTATACATTAGTGCATTAGACTGATTATTACATAAAAATACCCATACACATGTACTTGGACAGTCTTTATTTACTGCATTGTAACTGACGTACACTGTGGATCACCAAACAATTTAGAGCTCGTTGAAACTGCGATAGCCATCAGATTGAGACTCAGAATTTTCACAGTACAACAGGAAGAGTACCAACCATCATCCTGCAATGTTCAGTGTTAGCACGGAGAGAACTTAATCTTGCTTCAGGGTTTAGGCTGCATGGCAGCTGTTATGGCTTCAGGTATGTTGTTGAGAAAAACCAAAAGAATTTCTTCATATACACAGTTACTAAATCAAAATTTAAATGGTCACCATTAAAACTAAATCAAGCATCCATGTCAATATTTTAACTGACAATGATCAACTGCCACTTCCTACTGTTTCTTTGATCACATTAATACAGCCAACTCAATTAACTGTGGACACACAGCACAGAGGTGGTAGCAGGAAGTGATGAATGACAGTTCTAAGATAAAATAAGGCCCCTGCACTTACCACCATTAAGTAACTTGCTCAGGAACATAAACTTACTAGGTTGGTGACAGTTGCAGGATCCACTGGTGGCAATTTATCGGGCTGTGAATCATCACTATGAGGAGTTGTGGTACCACTGAGTGACTCTATCTGTCCTTCCAAATCCTTCACTTTCTAAGTAACACAAACAAAAGTCACATCAAAATGCAGTATGTAAAGGGATACTGTTAACAGTTCCACTTAAACATACTGCTTGGCACTCACTTTGCAGTGACGCAGCTGCAGCAATTGGTACTCCAGTCGCCAATGCTCTTTATCCTGCTCCAGCTTTGTAGCTCGTTGCCTGCATTTTGTCAGTTGTTCATTCAGTGAATCACAACTTAATGCATTGCTTTTCATTTCTTCATGTTCCCGCAAGGCATCTTCATAAGGGACCGATGGTGACTCCTCCTACAACATACATATATACCTCTGGTCCAGAGCTAACTGAATAACCAACCAAAACACACCTAACAAACTCCAGAGAACACAATCCTTCTTGAGAAGCTAACAGTTCCTCAGCAGACAAGTTACTGCCTGCAAGCTGTGGAACCCAAGATTTCATGCATCACACATGCTGTCCTATCCTATTACTTTAAGATCCACTTCAACCACCTATTTCCAGACCTTCCAAGTTGACTTTATGCTTCATGTTTACCCACCAAAACCCTATATGTATCTCCCTTCTCCTCTATACATGCCATATATCCTATCCATCTTACCGTCCTTAATTTGATCACCCTAATGATATTTGGTGAGCAGTACAAATCATAAAGCTGCTCATTATGCAGTTTTCTCATTCACGTTACTTCCTCCCTCTCAGGCCCAGGTATCTTTTTCAACCACCTCTGATCCAGAGATTAAGAATAATTCTTTCTCATGGACCCAACTCAGTACATGTGCCTCCCCACCTTTTTATCTAAGGATAAAAACATCCAGTTTCTGCAATGCTGAGTAATTTTGAAACACCAGACAATGAACAAAATCCAGAAGCTAAGCAGTGTTAAAAGTCATATACCATTCCAAAAAAACTTGCAAAGGAAAACTCAATTTCCCGAACAACTTTTCACGTACAAGACTCAAGTCTTCAGGGATGTAACCCCATGTTTCTGGGCAAGTTATTCCAACACTATTGTAGTGCCTTCATCTTCTGGCTCTTGACCCCAAAGATGAAGGCACTAGCATTCTCCTCTGAAATGTCAGGAATCACTCACCCAATGATATAGCATCATCCCAGCACACTTGCATCTTCAGCAGCAGCAGCAGCACTGTTAACCTCCCCCCCCCACATCATTCAACTTTTCATACAGGCTGCAATATTAACCCTTATCCTGCTAATGTGGAGTATAGGGTGAGCTCCTAATAATGCCAGAAAATGGCAGATGGGATTTAACTTGTTATTTAAAGGGTTAAATTTCATAGAAACAACATATCAAGCAGGCCTGGAAATGAAACATGGGTAAAAAGCTATACACAATCTCATTATTATGCAATCTATGGTCATGCAGAATGCATGAAAACAACATTAAATCACATTTTGATTCAAGTACAACTCAAAATGGTAACTCAACTGACCCAAATCTGTAACTGAGTGTTACCTGGTCAAGAGAACTGACATACTGTGCTGCTCTCTTCTTAAAGCCTGACACAACAGGATGCAACAACACTGGCATGGATGATGGACCCGTCATTCGGCACAGCTCTGCACGACTGTCAGTTAACACCGCAGCCAACTGGAACAGTGTTTCATTTATGAATATCACACCGCACAATATCATGCAAAGCAACGTCTCATATTGCTGACTGCAATTTGAGATGTACCTTCCACTTCATTATTCTGACAGCCAAATTTTCACTGTATAGGACCATCACTGCCAAGACAGTGTTAACTTTCCAGTACACACCATCTGAAATATAGTTTTAATATTTACAGAACTAATCTGTGCCCCTTTTTGTGTGGATCTTCAACTCTACATTCTATAAATTTTGAGACATTTGTTTTAGAAATGCAGTTTTACTGTGTGAGTTGTGTTTGCCATTACAAAATTTTTGTTACTAAAACAAAATACCAATTTATGAATTTTTGTTCCAAATAAATACAAACTTCTCACAGAAGAAAAGCAGTAACGCTCTATAGTTTACATATATTCATCATATTAATCCCACGACATTATGAATGAAATATGCTCAGGAATCATGCAACATTTAAGGTTCTCACAGCAGTGCTGCTAAAGACTGAATTCTTCTAGGATGTTACATTGTGTCAAATGTATAGCTCCCAGAGTTTCAAAGGATCACAGTGCCTTCATCTTCAGGGTCAAGTAGTCTGCTTGAACTGTCTGACCCTTAAGACCAAAGAACTACAGTCCTTTGAGATGCTGTAAAGTACATGCCCAACAACACAGTGTCATATCCTAGAAGAACATCATCTGTAGGAAGCACACTTACTGCAAGTGATAATGTTGCTGCCTGATATTCAGGAAGTGCTCAGTTCAAACTCTCTCCTTGGATTTTCATGATATTACTAGTCCCTCCAGATCCAGGCTAGGATCATGACATAAAATGGACCATGACCACGTCCTCCAAAATAAAAGCTCAAATATTACAATCTTTTCATGCAACATGAACACAAAATAGATTGTACAGTTGACATCATACTGAATACCTTACAATCCACTCTAAATCAACAGCCAGTACACATTTGATGCTATGGGCATAACATTACGTTAGTAACACTGCAAAAGTGAACTACTTGAAACTTCTGGACATATATTTGAAAAACTTCACAGATTATCCTCACTGTAAGTTTGCCTGTAGCTGATACCATAGCTTCTAAAGACAATACAGATTATCATTATTCCAACCTTTCCTGTAGCTGATACCATAGCTCCTAAAGACAATATGGATTATCATTATTCCAACCTTTCCTGTAGCTGATACCACAGCTTCTAAATACAATACAGATTATCATTATTCCAACCTTTCCTGTAGCTGATACAATAACTTCTAAAGACAATACAGATTATTATTATTCCAACCTTTCCTGTAGCTGACACAATAGCTTCTAAAGACAATAAAGATGATCATGATTCCAACCTTTCCTGTAGCTGATACCATAGCTTCTAAAGGCAACACAGATTATCATTATTCCAACCTTTCCTGTAGCTGATACCATAGCTTCTAAAGACAACACAGATTATCATTATTCCAACGTTTCCTGTAGCTGATACCAAAGCTTCTAAAGGCAACACAGATTATCATTATTCCAACCTTTCCTGTAGCTGATACCAAAGCTTCTAAAGGCAACACAGATTATCATTATTCCAACCTTTCCTGTAGCCGACACCATAGCTTCTAAAGACAACACAGGTTATCCCTATTCCGTTTCCTGTAGCTGATACCATGGCTTCTAAAGACAATAAAAATTATCAAGATTCCAACCTTTCCTGTAGCTGATACCATAGCTCCTAAGGACTTCACTAGGCATTCATCTGTTGTTCTTAGTCGTTCAGTAGATGTAGGCAACGCATGCTCCAAATTACTCTTTTGAATGTATGCTCGAGACAAGTCTGCAAACATTCATACAATCCGTAAGCAACATGTGATATCATATTCTACTGTACAATTCACATTCAAATTAACACAAAATTTTAAAGTTATATACAAATGCCTGTGAAAAGACATAAACATGTTTTTCAGTTCACAAGAAGAAGCTTGTAATTATGACAAATATTTGACACCTGCTACCCTGTAATCAGCCCAGTGACATGTAAGTTAGCACATAAAATATTTATAAGCCAATGATTATGGAGTGATTATTAATCTGAGTTTTTATTTAACACTACAAAAAGATGCATTGCTGGAGATTTAAATGTTCTGGGACATGACACAGTGTCACCTGGCCTGTAGTTTCTAATGTTTCAAAAGTATCACAGTGCCTTCATCTTCAGTACGTCAGGAATTGCATGCAACACATCACTACACAGAAGACATGAATCTTCTAAAAAGAGCTGTATCATAATACACAGCTATGAATTGTGTGTCTGCTCTCTGCCCCTTGCCCAAATCCCAACTTGGTCTCAAACACACCTGTGATGGCCTCTGCCAGTATCATCACGCTAGTGATATAACATCATGGCAGACAGTTATCAAAATATTTGAAACTCATATCACAGTGAAAACACTGATTGCCAAGAAAGACTAACTATATTGTCATAAGCAAAGGTCCAAATCTTTAAAGGGCAGTAGGAGCTTAAAAAATTGGGCAACACGTGGCACTAAATACCTGTTCAAAGAAAGCTATATCATGTAATATTACTGAGAGCTCAAAACTTCATGAACCCTTTAAAGCCTAGTAGCCACTCTATGTACCGACAGATTTAACATCAAGATGTCTCCATTTAGTCTGCACAGTGTATAAATGTAGGTTGTATGATCTCAAAATAAATGGTGCTTGCTTCCCTACACCAACTGATCTTTCTAATGGAAGCAGACAGTGTTCTCTGTGAGGTATGAAATGAATGTGTGTGTGTGTGTGTGTGTGTGTGTGTAACATACATTAATTTCAGTCTTCTAAGGACTGAAATGTCTTGAACTGGCTATACAAAACACAGCATTTGTAAAAACTTGACCACAGTACATCCTCATGCCAAACACTTCTTTTCTGTTAAATGAAAACAAGTAAAAAATAATGGTCTTATAAACAACACAAAGGTCAGTCTCAAAATAAGTTCACAATAAAATATACTTCACATTCTTTACCTCCACCTCTAATCGGAATAGTTCTGATTTAATGGAACTGCAATCCCACAACTCCTCCACACTGTCTCTGCTACAAACATCACATTTATCATACTGTCACTCTTCTGTTCCTTGTTGACATTTGTCCCCATCCTCTGTTATCAGCCACCAAGTCATAACTGTTTCTCCATGTGATAATATTTAAATTAGTGGTTACTAAATGTACAGAGAATCATACAATGAAATAAACTCACCTTTCATAGATTCATGTACAGCCTTCAGTATTTCAGTCAATTCTAATAGGAACCTCCTCTGTGAAGCAGCTGGATGCTGCAAAGCACGCTTACCTAGGCACAGAGAACACATTTATATTAGTCACTCTTAACAATTTTTTGCCTTTAACACTCATAATAAGCATTTCTCTTCTCTCATCTCCAGATCACATATGTTGAACAGTTGTCTACTGAAGCTTCTGACAATCACACAATATATCTAGGACATGTTACTGCTACTGACTGTCTCCATTTTCCTAGTTATGAAAAATGTTCAAAAAGTTACTTTCCGTAGGTCATAAAAATTAAATGAGAAGTCATTACAACACTAAATGCAGCTCATTTGTGTCACTCAAGTATCATTACTTTTTAAATAATACCCAAGCACAATGAAGCAATTCATCCTGTCTTGGCACAAGTTTAAAATTTCATAATGGAAAAAATCATGGTTTTGCATTCACAACCATTCATGAACAGCCATTTCCATTTCCTCATTACTATAATATCAGTAACCTCCAAAGTGCTCCTTCAGGAACCCAAAATCAGTTCTGCACTCATGCTACATTCACATCTGCCCCTGATGTGCTGGCCTGACCAGTACCTACAACACAACCATCAGCACAGATGTCCATCTGACCATTTTCAAAATCACTACACCATTTTCTGTCATGCTGCATCCTCATTAAGCCATCATCATGCACCTCTATCAACTGATGGTAAATTTTGACGGGTAAAACACGTTTAGCCTATAACAGCTGAATCACACTAGAAACCAAGTTTTCAATGTTACTGCCACAGCACATCAACTTATCCCCTCAACAGCATCTGTCTGACTCTTGCACCATCTGTTGCATGTTAACCCACTGCAAGTGCTATCCCCTACTGAAAAATAAAGCACTTATTTACCACAAATTTGCAGACTAGGGAACCTTATTCCTGGAACACGCCTTGTACCGGCCTTCATGTAACAACACTTTTTTTTTAATTAACCCAGTCAAATAAACTGTCAAGATTTAACGGTGAAGAATGTTAACAGTATGACGTGGTTGCTGCTTCAGCTTCTTGTTAAGAACACTGAGGATCTGAACCGAAACTATTAATCAGAATAAGCATTTCATATTTTTCTACCAGTTTCTCCTATCACATGCTACAGTAACTCTTTAAAACAAATTATTACTCTTCACAAATTACAGGGCACGTGGTGGCGCAGTTGGTTGAGGAACCGCGCTACAAGCCGGAAGGTCACGGGTTCAATTCCCAATGGTGTCATTGGATTTTTTCATTGACATAATCCTTCTGGCCGCACTATGGCCCTACGGTTGACTCAGCCTCTAACAGAAACGAGTACCAGAAATGTTTCCTGGGGGGTAAAGCGGCCGGTGCGTAGGGCTGACAACCTTACCACCTTCATGTGCCAACTGTCTTGATATCTGGGAGCCTCGACCTCCTGGAACCCTTAGGGCCTGTCCAGGCCTGTAATGGGATTGCTTTACCTTTTACTCTTCACAAATTCAACCTAAACTACTACCCTGAAGGCAGCATGCAGTGGCACAATGGGTTGAGGCACTGCACTGCAAGCTGGAGAGTCATGAGTATGATTCTCAGTGGTCTCACTGGTATTTTTCATTGATGTAATCCTTCTGGCCACAATATGGCCTGGGGGTCAACTTGGCCTCTAACAGAAATGAGTACAAGGAATACTTCCTGAAGGGTAAAGGGAGACGGTACAAAGGGCTGATAACCTTACCACTTTCATGTGCCAACTGTCAGGTAATCTTGGAACCTCAAACTCCTGGGACCCTCAGCACCTATCCAGGTCTGCATCAGGATTGCTTTACCTATTACCCTGATAATAATGAAGTGTGAATAAGCCCCGGGGCAAAACTTCAGAAGAGGATGTTTCTATCTGTAACATGATTCCACTCTGGGATGTGAGGGTGTGTCTTGGGTGCACACCCAACATCACAGCATCACATCTGAGAAGACCTGACTGTGAGAACCTCCAATCTCACAGCCTGTAAAATCTCCCACCCATAAAACTACACTCTATTTGGAAACTCAACCACAAAATCAAGCAACTCTTACTTTGCACAGCCAGCAGCTTGACGTATGTACTGAGCTTGATGAACAGAACCGTCAGTTGAGCCATATGCTGCAGCACCTCACCACTGCTGGCTTTCAGCGCTTCACTGCAGGTAGACAGGGAACTTTCTTCTTCAAAGCTAGACCATTACATATAAAATTATTGACACAGGCACAGATACTTACTGATACGCATACTGTAAACTGCACACTTGTAAACAAGCAAAAATACAAATTCCACTATATTTCATACACCGCAGAATCTCACTGATAGTGAAGCTCGATTTACAAGATTATGACCATTTGTGATCATTAATTTTAATATAATTGTTTCAGCCATTCATGATATGTTCTGAGTAACCAGGGTGAGACCACACAGCTAGCGCGGCAGCTTCCCCCACTCTCCTGCTACTGCCCAGATAAATCTCAAGCTCTTTCTTTCATTAAGTGAGTTCAACTACTTTGTGCATTATTAAGACCCTCCTCCAACTGCTTAATGCATTTTATGCTTCCAAAAAATGTTACTTTCATAAAAACAAATTTTCATTCTCTTTATACTTTCTATGTTACACACAAGTTCTCTGAACAAAATACCCATTATGATTTCAAATATCTTCCAGTATTTATGATGGTCTTATTGGTTCCAACTGACCACAAACATTGAGACCTTAACATTACTCTTCTTACACCCAGAAACTCAAGACCACTCAGTTTCATCACCAAGTCTGAAAATGTATCAAATATAAGCACGAGCAGCAAGCAGGAACACATACATTCAGCACATATCGACGGCAAGAATTATTAAACTGTCTTGACAAAAAAGATACTTCTTGAGAAATGAATGCAATCACTCAGCTACTCATCAAGACATTCCCTGCCAGTATGGAATCTGCAGTGTTGCCACCGTGCCAAATGAATCAATTTCACATCTTCACATCCCTTGACTTCAGCACAGTTTCAATATTATGCTACCACCTACACCAGTGTCTCTCCAGGCTTGTACTCACTTCAGGTGGGTGGGGCATGTAGCATGTATGGGGGAGAGAAGAGGTGTATACAGGGTTTTGGTGGAGAAACCTGAGGGAAAGAGACCACTTGGAAGACCCAGGCATAGAGGGGACAATAATATTAAGATGGATCTTCAGTAAGTGAAATGTAAGGGCATGGAATGGAACGATGTGGTTCAGAATAGGGACAGGTTGGTGGGCACTTGTGAATGCAGTAATGAACCTTCAGGTTCCACAAAATGCAGGGAATTTCTTGAGTAGCTGAGAACCAATTGGCATCACAAGAAGGACTCTGCTCCATGGAGTGAGTGAGTAAGTAATAAGTAAGTAAGTAAGTAATTAAGTAAGTAAGTAAATAAGTATGTAAATAAGTATACGTTTCCTACACCCGACATCTCTCTTTGATCAGTCTACTCAATAACATTCAGTGAGAATTATTAACCCTGCAACATCCTACATATCTAATGTGCACTTCTCCCTAATCCTATACTTGCACACAGGGTTACATATATTTATATAAGCCAAAGGTACAAAATATGATTCATGCAAATCTACAGCAATCAAATAAGAAATATTTATAAACATCTCTAAAGTCAAACTTAAACAAACATTTGTCAATACAGTGATACCTCGGCTAACGAAGATAATTCGTTCCGGAATCACATTCGTTAGCCGAAGCAGCTTATGTTATCAGGCATCTCAATTCTCGCTGTCTCGAACGTAAACAACCCAGTCAGGTTGGTGGGTCTCCCCTATGTGATGTGGTCAGCTCATTTCTTTGTCACACACATACAGACGGAAAAGATAAGCTCCTGGAATGGCCCAACCGTTCATGTTTGCTGCTTTATGTTGGCGCGCGCATCCACTAAAACATTCGTTAGCCAAATCCATATTCGTTAGCCAAGTCCGAAAAACAGCAAAAAAAGTCTTCGTTAGCTGAAAAATTCGTTAGCAGGGTCACTCGTTAGCCGAGGTATCACTGTACATTTATTCCATGTCAGTATAGCTCAGTTGCTTTGGTGACTGGCTATGGGCTGGCCAACTGGGGCATCATGGTTCCCTTCCCAGCAGCAGCAAGATTTTTCTCTTCTCCAAAACATCGAAGTGGCCTTGGAGATCGCCCAGCCCCCTTGGAGGTTATCCAGCTCCCTATTTAATGGGTAAAAGGTGTCCTTTTCTTGTGGGTAAAGTGGCTGAGGCATGAAACTGATCACTCACTTTCATCCAGTGCCAAAGTTAAAAATGAGTGGAGCTATACCTCTCCTCCCCCTGTATACTGTACATTCATTTAAAACAGTGTGACAACTTGAACTTTACTTACACATTTTTGTGTATGTACATTTTAACTCATATCAACTGGCAGATTATATAGTACCAAATGACAGCAACAATACACTGTAGCTATTTCTCATTATGTTTATTGATATTGGTGGCAAATAGCAAAATGACATTTTTGCAAGAATTACTGTACAATACCTCAGACACTGGTATGGCAGCAGGCAGTGCAGGTATGATGTGTAAGCTGCCAGGCTGTCAGACAGTTTGTGCAGTGAAGGCAGTGTCTCCAGACTTGCACAGTTTCCATGCTCAAGCCCAGCTTGGAAGTTGGAGTAGCCTTGTTCAAGGGCACGCAAAAATCTAGCATTCTCCTTCAGACGGCTGGAAAACTGTCCACATAAAGCAAACGATCATCACATATTGTAAGTCTGAAGTAGCATGCAGACTGATAGTGAGGAAGTATCACAAGATTCTTTGCAATCTTGCTGCTAACAGGCTGTCCTCATTTAACAATGAAATTCCAAAAAAAAAAAAAACCCAAATTTTGTGGCATATTTTATTGCAACTGATGACAGCACAGATGCTACATACACTGCATTACTAAGCATTAGTGAGGAACGTCAGTTAGTGGAGGAGTGTTTAAAACTTGTGACTGTGGAAGAAAAAGCAGCTGTTCAGGGAACTTTTTCTCAATTGGCAATCCTTTTAAACAAATCTGAGCTGCTTTGGGGGAAAAAATGATTGGGATGTTTAGTGTTGGGTCTCTGAATATGATTTGCAAAAATTATCGTGTTGCAGCAAAATATTTTTAAAAAATAAAGAATTTAAGTGAACAATCTCTCTCCTTAGTCTCCACCATATTCTCATCAAGAACAGATGTGTGTAAAGAGTTTTAAGATGAATCACATAATGGGCAGTTACAAAACCTGTGAATTTTATTCGTGAAAGTGTCTTTAATCACCATAAATTTGTAACATTACTGGAATAAGTAGGAAGTAAGTATGGTGCAATAATATTTCATGATAATTTCAGGTGGTTCACTAAGGGGTCAGTTTTTTAAAATGAGATCACATTATTCAGGGGGGGGGGAAGCAGAAGTACTGGAGAACTAAATCAAAGAGGATGGATAAACAATCAAGCATTTCTTGTGGATGTAACTAATCATTTGTGCAATTTTATCAAACAGCTTCGAGGTACAGAGAAGCTCATTACTAAAATTTCCTCTTCTTCTTCGATGGCTCTACAGTCCAATGCAGACCTTCGTCCCTTAATGGACTTCTCCCACTCAGCTCTGCTTTTTGACCTATCTCTCCAATTTGTAATTTTGCATTAATTAATATCTGTTTGTACACAGTTCCACCATCAGTTTTTGGTCATCCTGTTAGTCAACTTCCCTGAGGATTATCATAATATACTTGACATACTTTTTTCTTTTACTGTCCATTCTGTTAACATGACCAATTCAATTTAACCAACTTATTCTGACAAATGCAAATATATTTAAATCTACAAACAGCTGCATTAATTCTTAATTATATCATTTTCTCCAATTTTCATTTACTTCAATTCCCCCAGACATTCTTCTTAAAAGTTTCCTTTCAAAAGTAGCCAGCTGTTTAGCAATCTTTATCCAATGTCCAAGATTCTGCTCCGTATGTTGCCACTGATCTTGATAATGTCTCATAGATTTTTATTTTTTATTTTTATTTTATTTTTTTTTTAATTCTGATTGGCTCTTTAGTAGGGGAAGAAGTGCATAATATGCTCCATTTACATTCACAATTCTTTCTTTCAGCCTCTGGTCTTAATCCATTTTTATCCATCAGAACTGTACCAATACATGTACAGCCTTTAACCATTTCAAAATTATATGTTCCCCGTTTTACACATTCCTTTTCATTGTAAGGCTTTCGTGGTACTATCATAAACTGTCTTTTTTTCATTTATTTCTAATCCCATCTTATTTGTTTGTTTAACCAGTCATGTAAATACTTCTTCCACATCTTGCAATATTCTTCCCATACAAACCACATCATTAGCCTATGTCATCATTTGAATACATCTGTCAAATATATTTCCCTGTGTTTTTACTTTAGATCTTACAATTGCCATTTCCAACACTACATTCAACAGCAAGGGAGTAAGGGCATCTCCTTGTCTCAAACCTCTGTTAACTTTAAATTCAGAGGATAAATGTTTACCAATTTTAACTTTACCATACATTTCATTATTTAAAAGTTCTGCACAATTTAACTAATTTTTTAGGGAAACATAGTTTATGCCTTTCACTCTATATTTCCTTTCTCCATTCTGTATCATATGCTGCCTGAAAATCAATAAACAGAATATGTGCATAAACATTTTGTTCCTATAACTTTTCCAATATTTGTCTCATAGTAATAATGTGATCAGCAGTTGATCTTCCCCTTCATAAGCTTCTTTGGTATTCTCCCATTATTTCCCCCACATAAGGTACAAATTTTACATATAAAATATTGCCAGAATTTTATATGTTGTACATAGCTATGTAACTGCTCTATAATTATCACACATCATCACGTCCTCTTTCTTATGAATTGGACATATGTCATATTTACACTCATGTGGTGTGATCTGTTCCTGCTGTATTTTTAAAATGAGTTCATAAATGACCTTCTTGAACTCTTTTCCTCCCACTTTAATCAACTCGACCATGATTTGATCATGTCCAGTTGCTTTCCCATTTTTTTAGTTTACTTATTGCCATCTCTACGCCTACACTCCGTGGTTCCACATGTGGTTCTGCAGTTTATACACACAGGTCCACTCTTCTCCACCATCACTGTCTGTTCCATCTTGCAATTCGTAGTGCTTCTCACAAATTCAGACCACCCTGTAGGACTTTCTCTTTGCTGCTTAGTATGTTGCTTTCCTTCTCTACAATCAGTGATATTTCTGGATTTAAACACCTCCTTAACTGTTCTCTTGATAAATTTCTTTGCTGCATTGTTATTATAAGCAATTTCAATTTGCTCCAGCTTGATTTAAACTTTTTTTTTGTCAAAATATTTTATGTACTTTTTTTGTATCTATATATTGTTCATTTTGTCTGGTATTTCTGTTTATCACTTTGCTGTAAGCGCTCTTTTTATCTTCTAATATTATTTGACATTCTTCATCAAACCAACTATTTCTTTGTCTTTCTTCTTTTCCTACTATTTTTCCAGCTGCTTCATTTATTCCTTTTTGGATTATGTTCCATATTTCAGTTATATCATCTACTTCTGAGTATTTTGTACATGTACTGTTACCTCCTTGATGAATTCATATTGTACTTCTTTCTTATTTAGTTTACCATTTTATTAGTCTTCTCATTTCTCTTACCTACTAAAAATGGTCTGTTTCTATTTCAGCACCTCTCATACTTCTTACATCACACTCATACAGCATCTTCTGTCAACCAATATGTGATCTAAATTGTTGCATATTTTCTTGTCAGGTGATCTCTAGGTGACCTTGTTAATGTCCTTATGTTGATACCATGTTCCTGTCAAAGCTCAATCTCTTCCCACCACAAAATTTACCATTCGTTTTCCATTATCATTTGTTTGGTTGTGAAGGCTGTGCCCTCCACACGTTGCACATAAATAGGGCTCCTCTCCAACTTTAGTCCCTCAGTACTGTTTTCGTGTCATAACTGGGAACTACATCACATACCTATTCCAAAGAACTATTAAATTCTTCTTTGGCTAATTCATCTTTTTCTTCATTTGGGGCTTGTGTTGTTGAAATCAATGTCAAATTGTAGTATTTAAGTTGAACCTTAATTTACAAATTCTTTCATTTATGGACTCAAAATGTAATAAATTATCCATAACATATCTCATAATATAAAATCCTGATCCAAATTCATGTTCGTCACTTTTGTGTCTCCTATATAAAATCACATATTTCTTTTTATCACTGCTCCCTTCCTTGGCCACCTAATTTCTTGCAGAACACATATATGTAATTTATACTTATCCATTTCCTTCACCAATTCACTCACTGCTCCTGCTCCGTACAAAATGTGTACATTCCAAGAAGCTATCCTCATCTCATTACCCCTTTTCCACTGCCTTGGTCAATTCCACTCAGTCAGACTGTTCAGAGCCCACAATTTAAGTTTCATAACAGTTAGCTGTTTTATAGTGATGGGTTGTCAGCCTGTTGCCCAACCCCCAACCTGCAAGGTCAGTCAACCATATTTCTAACCACCGGGGCAAGGTTGCCCAGCTATAACCCCAGGCACCGGGTACCCATTTTGATTGCCTTTTACAACCAGCATTAAATATGCTTGTCATACACTCGTGTGTGTTCACAGATCACCACCATCAGGAACTGTGTATATGCCACTGCCAACTTGTTACATCCTTATGGGTGCTGGTCTTTCCATCCTTTGCTTGGTTGTCCCACATTTCTTTTAGCAATAAGAGCACATTCATACAGTAACTTGGAAATGCATATATATTGTTCATTCATAATAAATGTTGTCTCCACTTGCTTACCTATATTAAATTCAATACTGAAGTAGCAGGTTAATAAACAATTATGTGGTAAACAATCAAAGCACAAAATTAATTCACTCTTCTTGGCTGTTAGACCCTGAAGATAAACGCATTATGATCCTTCATAACATCAGGAACTACCAACCCCAATAACACACTGTCACATTCCAGGAGACCTGAATCTTCAGTAACACTGCTCTAAGAACATCTAATCTCACAGTCCTTTGTAAAATAGCGTAGGAATACAGTAACAGAGCAAATCTGTAACAAACAATTAACATTATCAAACTGAGGAATGTGTACTTACCTTGCCATTCACTGGACTCAGGGTTGGGAACACGGTGTGCAAACGCTGCTCAGTGTATGTGTGGTAATCTGACAGTGCTGCTGTGAGGTCACACAAATGAAGTCCCGCTTGTGAAATCACATGCTGGGCATACATTTGCTGCTTGCGGTCGTGACGCGGAATGTTCAGCTCATTTAGATCCCCACATCCTGTCAACCAATACCACTCTCAAACACAGCAAGCATGATTACACCACATGTGAAGGATGATCCTGAGAAACAAATTATGCCTCAACTGCCTATATTACAAGATGTGCAGAGTCAAATGTGTCAAAGATGAGTATCAACATAACATAATTTCCATTCATAAAGATTTTTACCACCCCCAAAATCATACCTTCAATAACTCTAGTATACCAGGAATAAAACCAAAGTATATGTGGGAAAGAGAGAGTGAGACCCTGGGGAGAACGGCTTCTCAAAATGTGGCACAATTACTACTGACTGTGATGAATCACACAGGACTCAAATGCCTTCCAAAATGTGGCACAATTTCTGCTGACTGTGAAAAGTTACATGATTCAAATTACTTCCAGCACAATTACTGCTGACTGATAAATCACACAGGACTCAAATGGCTTCACAGAATGTAGCACAATTACTGTTGACAGTGCTGAACTGTACAAAACTGCAGTGGTGTCTCAATATGTGGCACAATTAGTGCTGTCAGTGGTGAATCACACACCATACATATGAAACAGTGAACATCTGAATAAAACAATCATGCATGAAGGAATATGTGTGACAACAGCCACATAATAATATATGTAGATTCATTTATTTATGGCTTATCTGCAACAGCTGTCTAATAGTCTGAAATACACCTGTAATTACATAACTGCCAATCACAACCTGAAAATATGTACATGACTTCAGTTAGTTTAAACACAGAATTTTCTTAATTCCACTTATGTGGATTCAAGTCTTCTGTGATGTGACACTGTGTCACTGGTGTTGGCTACAGGTGGATCCACGGGCAGGTTTTCAGCAACAGAAAACCACAACTCATCCATAATGGACGATGATCTGCACCTTACTGGAACCAGTGACTGTTGTTTCATGGAATGTCCTTACTGTGGGCCAAATTCAGCCAGTCAGTCTGCAAGGGCACTGCACACCTCCTGACATTAAACATCAGACTTCTACCTGCACAGCCATAGTGTGTCCTCATCTGGGGACAGTTTCTTGGATGCAATCCAAGCCCTAGCCTTCCACACAGTTAATGTTCCTGTGGCAGCCACCTTTGCTGAGCCCTTTCTAATCAGTAACTGCTGATTAGTTTCAAGCTTGTCAGTGATGATGAAAACAACACAACCCTTCAAAATGTCAGGAACTACACGCCCAATGACACAGCATCACATACCAGACAGAGACCTGAATCTTCAGTAAACACATCGATGCACTCACTGGAATCTACAAAGGGAAGATGACGTGCAATGGTTGCCCTTGCCGACTGCAACTGTACACCAAGATCCATCTGTAGATGCGATTTTTGTTCTGCCAACAAATTCAGCTGTATGCCACACTGCTCCAGGGTGTGCTCCTTCACTTCTACTGTTCGACTGAGCATGCTCTTCTCTTCCTCCAGTCGTTCAATCACAGCCTACAACAAAAAGTTACTGCATGAAACTGTACTCTCTTGTAAGGTTTCTGACACACCTCATGACTACAAGGTGTCACATCTTTAAAACCCACTGGTAACTACACTACCCACCTGCAGTAGCGTAACAAAATTTATTTTCATAATAACACCACTTATTTCCCCAACTTCTTTCTTTGGAACTGAGGCTGTGTTCTTTGTGAGGTGCCAACTAAGTTTTATCTGTAATTTACAAAAGTTCAGTCTTCATAATGTTCATCCCATATTATTCACTAAAACTGTACCATATAAGTTACTAATGCTTCTGTTCTGGCGATATACAACAATACGCATGAATAGTGCCTTTAAGTTGTTCGGTTCTCAAGGCAGTTGTTGTCACAGTGGTGGTCTTATTTGGAGTTTTGTTTTATACCATGCAGGGTTTCAGGTTTGTTTATTACAATGCTTCTGAGGAATATACTGCCTCCATCTTCAAGTTGGACCACTGACAGCCATACCATGTCCCAACACACACAATCCACAGACCATCAACAGATGGTTGTACTTCAGATCCCAAATACAGGATTTAACTGCAAATGTATGGTGTTGTGGTCTTTAGAAATCACTTTCTAAGTGGTCTGTGGCAACACAGTCTGGGTACAGTTGTGGTCCTGTTTGAGCAACCTTAGTAAAACTTTTCTGCAAACTATCAGTCAGTCAAGGTAATGGTGCCTGAAAGTTGACATACTTGACAAAGTGGGCACAGTCAGAATCTACAGTTGAGAAAGTTATCCACAGAAATAAAAAAAGTAAATTGCATAATTACAAGTTGACGGTTCCTAATAGCCTCCGTATAATATACTGCCACATTTTAAAGCAAGTGGCATGGTTAAGTTTTCCCCAGAACATCTGACTGATCTTAAAATAAATATTTTCCATGCAATTACAAACAGGGTTGCCACAAACAAGTTCACGGCCTGGTAACAAAATTTTTCAGCCCCCCCCCCCCCCCAGCTAGGGTAGACTGGGTAAAAATCTTTACATTAAATCAGAAACACTGACCCTCAGTTGCAAAGTGACTCTGGCTTGGTCTAGAAGGGTTAATTTGTATGATGGGCCAATAATGATACTACTGAGAAAGACAAAAACGTATACAACATGGCTGGCCCTGGGCAGTCTTCTGGTCCACCAGACACTGGTAATTTGTACCAACTTCCCCACCCTCTCATCAGTACTGCCTACAATATAGCACACATACAATATTTGTGAAACAACATTCAACTTAAGAATAAAAGCTCCCAAAACTAGTTGACTGTATCTTATGGCTTTTAATACAAGTATTACATAAAAATATACTTTTATACAGATAAAATTATTAATAAAATGTTGATCAACTGACTTTATACTTCAGTTCTGCATCAGTGTTGACCTCACGGTATTGCTGCAATTCATGTTCAAGCTTCTCAGTGCGCTCAGTAAGCAATGATATCTCTTGCTCATGAGCAGAATCTTTATCTTGCATCTGTAACAAGTCAAACGCTGCTCAGAAACACATATAACCATCATTATAATCATCATCAATCATCACTTAACATATAATTTTATACAAAAATAGTTAACGGCAGCATATAGTACACAGAGTCCAATTTCAGGCATAGCAGTGGACTAAAACAGACTACTCTACATGGAATCAATATTCTTGCCTTGCTCTGTCACTAAGCATAAATCAGTAGACACATTTCAGTTACTGAATACATATTGAGAACAGTGCCTTATGCACACGTATTTTGTTGCAGGCATAGCCAACTTTGGATGCTGCAATACCAACACCCACCGCTGACAACAAACGTGCATTTTCTGCAATCTTCTTCTGCAATTCTTCGTCCAACACATGGTTCGTTAATTCTGCATTTGGTGATACTCCAGGACCTTTCATTTTCCCCTTCTTGTGCCGTGCCTGAAATAAGAATTATTAGGCTTGTGGGTATAGCGAGAAGACATAACACTCTCTCATCTGTTACACAGGTTCTCTTTATCAGATCAGGAACAAGATCACAGAAAAGTGTCACAAGCACCTTATCCCTATCACTGCTAAAAGGGGGGCACGCTTGTCTTCTTTCTGTACATAATTTGACAGTGGTGTTTCAACGGAACATAAGCCAACATCTTTGGAAATTATAAACTAATTAATCATGTGCTATTAATAATGCACAGTAAGTTAAAACACAAAAATTCAAACAAACATGAAAATGTCTTCTTGAAAAACCAGTCTGCAACATTTTAATGTTAGGTAACTGTCCCACCGACCATGGGTGCCTCATCATTAGTTCAAATGATCGAATGCAGCAGCTTCAAACACATACAGAATGCAGGCCAAACGGAAATTTTGAAATTTAAGGTCAGCCCCACATTATTCTGAGCAATAAAATGGGCAACTACTTTCATGGAACATCTGGAGTTCTCACAGCTTTGCTGTTCAAAATTAAAGTCTTCTAAGATGTGACACTGTGCCACTGGGTATTTCCTCATCTTTCAAAGGTTCAAAATGTCTTCATCCTTCATGGCTAGGGTCAAAAAAGAGCAGCCATGCAAGTTGACAGTGTGTGTCATACTCATCCAATCTTTCAAAGGTTCAAAATGTCTTCATCCTTCATGGCTAGGGTCAAAAAAGAGCAGCCATGCAAGTTGACAGTGTGTGTCATACTCATCCAATGACACACTATCATATCTCAGAAGATACATATCTCCACCAAGTATTTTAATCAGAATTAAATACACCATTAATAACATTTCATACTTCTAATAACAAATTAAAAAATATTATAATTATTGTATTTAAAACTAAAATACCTTATCTCTTTTCTGACATATGTTGTATGCCATATCCTGGGACAGCACACACTTTTGAGCCTTAAGGTAAGTAATAAAAAACACTGTAAATTTAAAAAAGTCTTTAACATTGAGCCAAGTGATGTCATACAGTTGGGAAAAAAAATCAGTGACAGGACCATACAAAACAAGCTGGTGGACTGCATGTGACCCACAGCACAGGTGCTGGAGACTCCTTAATCAAGTGGCTGTGTTTGTTTCGTTTCTCTGTCAGCCAAATTACAATCTTACAAGTTTAAATTTAATGACCACCAAGTGCCTTAAGAGCAAATAGATGTAAAAATGATAAAAGGTAAAGCTGTCCCTACACATGCCACGAACACATATGGGGGCAGTTGAGATATTGCTCCAATCAATCATAACCGCAGTGCTAAATGGAGGTGAGCGATCTTCATGCCCTGGCCACTTCACTTCCAGAGAAGAGCCCCCAGTAAAGGGTGGGTCTCACAGCTGGCCTTATCATAATACAGAAGAGATAAATCCCTTGCAGCTGCCAGGAATTAAACTCCAAATCATCCAACATTAGCCTAGTCACTACACTAACTGAGCTATCCTGGCAGAAAAAAATGTAACTTCTGAAATACTGAGGAAATTAAATATAATTAATAACATTAACATACAAATATATTAAAGCAAGAAAAGATTCTGTGAATCTAAGTTTATGATTATCCCCATAAACTGAAATACAGACTGAAACTAAACAACCAACAGCTGAACAAGCTTTCTAAAACAGCCCTCAGACCTGCATGAGATCAAGTTCATCCTGAAGCACAGTAACTCTCTTTGTGAGCTGTTGATTGCGAAATGTTAAACTGTCCATTTCTTGTTCAGCTTTGCGCAGAATCTGTTCCTTTTCTTTCAGAACGTCTCGTAGCTCAGCATTTCGAGTCTGCTCTTCTAGCACAGCCTTCTTCAGCACACCGGCTTGTGCCCTGATCTGTAAAACACAAAAACAACATTACAAACAATAACCTGTAATACAGAGCTTACCTTCAAGCTGCATATTACGTGACACACATGCCAACATACCTTTGCATATTCTGTAGCAATTTTCTGATATTTTCCTTGCAAATCCCCTGGCACGCCATCCATTACAGTAAACGCTGATTTTGACCTAAGAGGAATAAAATTTTAAATATCTTAAACCACACTTGCTGCACACAATCTTTAAATGAATTTCAGCAATAAAAAAATTGAGTATCTATAAACTGAGCTATGACATGATTTTAACCAGATTTTTTATATAAATATCATACGTTTGGTGAAGAGTGGCAGTAAGGTTACAGAGAAAATGGAAAGACAGAAAGAGGGTGGCACAGACATTGGGGTGCCTAATCTCTAAAGATGGGAACAATGAAAGAAGAACAAGACTGCAAATGGTATACCATGTGACATACTGCACAGATGTCACCAACACATCCTCTGTATTAAAATGTGTCACACAGTTTCACAGTACACACATTAATGCAATTTTGTGTACATCCACAAGAAAAAGTATTGCCAATTTTAACAAAATTGTAAGCAATCAGCATCACTATATGCAGGTCTCTTACACAAAATTTAACCAAAATCAGACAATAAATGTCAAAAATTCAGCCACACCCTTAAATTAAGTACAACTTCACTGCCCAGATTTTTACAAAACTCACAACTGATCCATGACAGTAGGTGCAGATCTGTACCAACTCTCACCCAAATCAGTCAATAATATGGGTAGAAATTAATTTAGATAATTATCCATGTATGACTGTCATTGACTAAATTTTCATAAAACTCGTACCTGCTTGCCAATCCTTTCTAAAGAAATGCATATCAAATTACATTAAATTCTGAAAAATTGTTTAGTCATTGACACCAAGTCACAAATATATGGAAGGGCAAGGTCACCAGTCAGGGTGTTCTGCAGTAAAAAATGCCTTAACACAAAAGGATTAGATGATGACAACAAAGGCTCTTACACAAGGAATACAGGAAATTTAAACAGTCAATTGCCTTGCAAAACAATTTAATATTCATGGATAGTTACAATATATGAAGTCATGTGTTTTCGAGGTGTGTCTGCTGTTACCAAGGACACTCACAGAAAGATATGTGTAACCCTCAAAAATAAGAGAAACAATAAGTATCACACTGTATGATAGACCACTCACACCATTATTTTTTGGTGCGTGCTATGTTCAGAGTACAAATAAAACTTAATTTTTCACCCATCTACCATACAGGTGGCATAAATCAAAACCCACCAGGGCTTAACTCATGTTACGTTCCTTTCTTACACGTACATGCAAAACGTATCCTAACATGTAAACTATTACAAAAGAAATGAAAAACATACAAAATTTGAGTCAGAAAACCATAAGGAATTTTAGTCACAGTGAGAGATGACCTGCAATAGAGGATCATTTTTTTTTTATCTGACAACTACAGTTCATCACATCCTGCCTTGTGCATACATATGATAAATGTGAAGACAGAATGTCACAACTGACAGCTGTGAAATAAAATGACACTATACCTTGGCACAGTTGAGGGTAATATTATAATGGATCTCACAGAAACAAGTGTGGATAGCATTCATCGAGCTCAGCCCAGGAGCCAAGTGCAGTTTGTGACATACTAGAGACCCACATAAAAAAAGGCACCAGTACCAACTCCCTGAAGACATGTAAAAATACCTCTTGTCTTTGTATTAGAAAATAAACAAAAACAATTTGTTTATATTGTTGTCTCATATTGCCATAATACTCTTGGAATAAACACAAGTAAGATGTATTTTTCCCACATTTGAACTCTGTAATATGCAACTCATGAGTCATCTTCAATAATGGTGCTGGTATGCTGTACCATCAAGTACTGTCAGAAAAGAAACAGTGGTAATGACCAACATGGTTCCACAAGAAGAAAGGCATTTCCTGACTGGCTAAGTAACTACCAGCTTCTCAAGAAAGGACCTGTTATACGAAGTCACATACAAAAGCGGCAGCTACTGAAACTTCACACAAGTGCAGTAGCTCTGTCTCTATACAGAAGCAATGTCAGCAATATTACAAGATGGTGAATATGCTGGACATACAGAATGGAAATAAAATGTGTTCTATGCTATTCCATTCCACACCTAGGAAGTGTATGTACACACATAACCGTACTCACGACTTGGCTAGGGTAGGGGGCAAAATCAATTATGGGCATTAGAAAACTTCAACTCAGCAGCAAAGAGAAGAAGCTATTCTTAGGTACAGCAAATACTGGAGGGGCATTAACCCCCCATCCCCCCAATGTTATGCCTACACACATAACCTAAGCAATTTGCTAAACCAAATACTGACATGGGCTCCAATGCAGATACCACATTTCAAGCTATTCAGCCCTACAAAATATTTCTTCAACTCTGTATCTCACTTGACACTACACAGCCTAAAAAGGTAAAACAATTCTCTTCAGTGTTATAGAAGTGAAGATTACCATGTAGGGCCCCCAGTATATCACATTCCTGGGCAGTTTTTTTTACCTACCATCGTAATTCTTTCCAGTTAGGTTTGGTTTGTACAAGTCTGCTTAACTTTCTGTAAACCTGCTACTCTAGATTTTCAGTGTCTTGAGTTATAACAATATATTGTATCAAATATGGTAACACATTAAAAATTATACCATTATTATTACTTTAAATGACATTCACTAAAATAAAAGTCACAAAACTTATTTATTCTAACACTTACTACAACCATTCACTAATCATTCGAACTATAATTATTTCTTTACCCCCTAAAAGTGATCATGCAAATGCAATCATAGCAGGTGCCACTATTTCTGTCACCTCTCAACTTGCATCTGACATAATTCTTGCCTATTATATGGCGGTTACAGAAACTCAAGCCACAGTTTCCAACATACACTAACAAAACAGAAGATGTGTCCCCTAAGGTTAGGCTGTCAGGATTTGAGTTTGCTTTGATAAAACAAAGCCAGTCACTTTCTACATGTTTACAGCCCCAGTTTATGATTTGAGTTCCAGTATGTACACATCATTCACAGTTACCTAAATGCTTCTGCAGTTGAAAATGCACATATAATATGGTTTCCATTTTGTGCGTCCGAAATTAGAGTGACCATGATTATACCGGCATGCTCAGTCATAAATATTGCTTTTAATACACATACACCAATCTTTGAAGCTGTTATTGAATTGAAAGTTATGAACATATTTGTAACAGAAGGAAACAACATTTACTACCATTATACATAAGGAACATCAACAGTGGGAGGAGGAACCAAGAATTCTTAATGCACGAAACTGTAAATCTAAAAAACACATAACCTTAAAAACACGATGTCATCGTATACCGCCAATTACAACAAGACCTCCTCTTCTACGAAAATTTCCAAGCAAAGTGGTGGAAAACCGAGAAGGGATACATCCTGTTTATGTCACCATTAATAATCTCAATTTAAGTATACAGGCACTGCAATTACAGAAAACGCTGTACGATAGAAACCCACCCTTATTTCCAAACAGGCGAAAGTACAAATTCAGTGTTCTTCAAACTGGTTGAGAAATGAAGGACTACTTCGGCCCGCTGCTGTGCCAGCTCTTCCTCTAAGCCTTTACGGACCCTTCAAAATGCAAGAAAATGTCAACACTTCGGCATGGGTATGGCATAAAAATAGCCACGTAAAATGCGATATATATTTAATGGCGAAACAGTCAACTCCGTTATCATAACACACGAATAACGTATAACGCTTACTTATTGAAGATGCATTGAAGAGATTCAACAATCCAAGTTCTCTCCCATTTTACATGTATAACAGAAAACTAACCCAACCACCTAAGGCCATCTTCGCGTGTCTCAGGACTACCAACACATGTAGAATAAAATACCGCTATTTTCGTTCATCCACAGATCGTCTCCGGCGTAGGACAAAAAAGTGCGTCTGGCAGCATGTGTTTATTATTCTGTTGATTTATATCGTAGGCAGCTCTGGCTCCTCTCGAACTATGACCCCAGGTATTCGCATAGGTCTCTGAATTTTCTCATCTAATACGCAAAGGAATATTTTTCATAGTATTTGATTCCAGAAACTACCAGGGATATCTAAATTCTTGGGTGAATCTCCACACTAATTAACTGCATGGAGCAGAGTCGTCCTTGAGAAACTAACAGATTCTCAGCTAGTTAAGAACTTCCCCATATTTGTGGCACCTGAATGTTTGTAAGATATTGTAGGGTTGTAATAGAATAACAACTACAGTACCAACATATATATAGATATTTATTTAAATTTCGTACGCCGTACAGTGTTGAGTACTGCGGCAGCAATGCCGCAATTAGCGTCTGCTACTGGATTCGTCGGTGATGCGTTCGCCGTCTGTGAGCAGACGAGTGTGCAAAGGAGACGCACCCGGAGAAGAGGGGCTATTCAGTCGGCATCTCACTGCCGACCGACTAGCCCCCACGGGACAGTGACTGTTCACAGATGCACATTAAGGTCTCCTCTGACTGGCTGCCAAGTTATATCAAGGCCACGTGACTGGTTCTCGAGACACTCAAAATGGACAGATACTCTCCAAACAGACCTCGTACAGGTTATCTCGTTTGAAATATTACTACTAATGTTATTGTTGTTGTATATACCATGCAAATGCATATTCCATGGAGATCTTGGGAGGTAACAAATAGCATGTTCTGGAAAATAATGATTTTTTTAAGGGAGTAATTTCAGCAAGTTCAGGATGGTTTTAAGGTTGCTGATATATAATCAGCACTGGCCATGTGTCTTGTACCACTCCAGGCACACACACACACCTAACAGGGACTGGTCTGGGTTTGCACCCAGCCCTCCATAGTGATTGGCTGGTAATTAAACACCTGATGCAAGCCATGGCCCTACTGTTCTGTCAACAATATCAATCATGCAGTTACATTTCTTCATGACCTGTCTTCTAGACTAACGTTCACCACAGCAGTGAATGCTGTTCTGCACATTCACTGCACGGTTCTGCCAACAATATGACACAAAATCATCACCAGAAGCTTGAAGTGTGGCTAGACACACAGTTTGCTAAGCGAGTGTTGAACCTTGCACAGTGGTTTGTTTAAATGTGCTTCCAATTTCAGGTGATGGCACAATATTATGAACGGATGGTGTGCAAACACTGTGAAGAAATTAGCAGTCCCCATATCATAACTGACCGAGTCATTACAGGCCATGAAGCAGGATATTCTGTGTTCTCAGTGCTTGATGTATAAATCACTGGGCACACATTACATGGTTTATCCAACAGATGAAAGACTGAAGCCGTTTGAAATCTGCGAATGCAAGCACAAGCTACTCTGAAGCTCTTGTGAAGGGCTATGACCCTTCAGAGAACACCCTCTCTGGTATCTATTAATAAGATGTCAGTACATGGATCAAGGTTCCCACAACAGTAATAAACTGACCTCTTCTGTTACAATACCATGTACACAGGTACCAGCCTCCATCTTAAAGGTGAAGAGTGAAAGATTAACCTTCTACCCTTAAGATGGAGGCAACAGGTTCCTCAGAAAAGTTTCTAAGTTTCTACAAATCATCATGCTGTCACACATCCTACGAGACTGTATCTTCAGTCAACGGTATGAGGTCCATGCAAATGTCGTATTTATGCCAGTACTTCACACATAGGAACAGACAGCAGCAGTTTAGTATGTCCCCACATCAGCAGTTAATTTCTTATTTTTAAATTTTTGTTCAAATTAATAATAGTGACTTGTAAATACAAAGGATAGGAAAGGATACAGGATACATGACATTCCATCTGATCCTTTGTCAGCACAAATCCAGTGACTGAGACTTGGGCACAGTTCATGTTATCAGTAAGAAAAACAAGTCAGATTTTCTTGGAATTCCAAAAGAACATAGTTTCAGAAATAAAAACTACACCAAACTACTGGAACTGTAAAACACAAATTTCCTTTATTAATGGTAGAAAATGCAGCTGAATGTATATCAAACTGTGTATTTTCTTATCCACAGCCTGATGGTTTACTGAAAGCCAAAACATGTACAGTTAGCTGGATGGTATACACTCGAAGTACAAGCTGTGTTTGATGGATAATGAAGATGCTTTGTTGTTTTACTGTTTATAACAAAATGGTATGGATCACCTTACAATTATAGCATGAATACATACATTTTCCTATCAATCCTTCATATAACAAACACCAGCACAGACTGCTTCACTAGCATTTCCACTTCACAGCACAAGTGACATGAGTACCAACCAACTGGTTTTGCAACAGGTTTTGGAGATCCTGTAGCTGTCTTTCCACACGAGCCACAAGACTCGGTGTGTTCAATAGGTAATATCATTGATTCATACAAATTATGAGGTGTTCACTGTGCTGTAACTGGGGATTAGAGTCTCGTGGGGGCAAGATGGTGCATTGCTGGGTAATGCTTCCCAGCATTTCAAACAACATTTGTCGCCTTCATAGCCTCTAAGCCCACAATCCTTGATCACTGACTTGCTGGTAAGAAAACGTCTCGTAGTTAACTGACAGGACCTAAAGTAAGTTGCCACCAGCGGTGCTAGGGATGCCACAAAGAAAACGCACAGGGGACAGCAGACCAGAAGCTTACCTTCATGGAGGATATCCCATTCTGTTAATGGAACATTCAAAAGAAAATCAATACTGTCCATCGAACACGACTACTTTTCTTTATTCGGATAGAGTATAGCAAAATATAGGAAAGCAATTTTGTTCAATGGATAGTAAATGATTGCTTTTCAATTACCCATATCTGCTGATAACAATGATATCTAATGTACAAATAAACATATAATTACACTCCACACCGTTTCCTTTTCATCGGTGCAGAGATAGTTCTTATTATAATTCACTTTGCATTCACCTCATATGAAAGAGACTTCTACAAACTTCACCAAACCGCTTCACACTGGGAAGTGATTCTCAAACATCTTCATTAAGCCTCTGGTAACAGACATACCATACACTGACTACGTAAAGCACATAAATCTGAGATCTCAGGGATGTCACAATGTTTCCAACACAATCATAACAGAGTACAAATGTACATTTTGAAGTCAATTACATGCACAACCCACCAACTTCTCAGAGACAACCATAAATTAAATCAATCTGTACCTCAACACAAATACTGCATTTCCTGATGTATAAGACATTTTTTTTATTTATTAAGCATGCTCCATCACCCGGAAGTGACATTACATACTATAATGTGACTAGCTATTGATTCTTGGTTATAGGAAGGGGATGCAGGGTCTGCCTCTGCTCTAGGCGTCGGCCACTGCATTCCCTTTACAATGTATAACCATTGTATGATATCTCTTAGCACTTTGCAGTTACACCGTCACCGCTATAGTTTGTCAAAGTCTATTGAATTTGTGAATTTCATAAATGAGTTCAGATGTTTGGTT
>Ga0268261_10000242_pt1 | contig 33370 bp, 12 predicted proteins | sample TergutNc150P1_FD_190353 | JGI IMG/M metagenome (GOLD analysis project Ga0268261, IMG submission 190353) | Nasutitermes corniger P1 segment gut microbial community from laboratory colony in Florida, USA - Nc150 P1 (SPAdes) (version 2) | ecosystem: Host-associated > Arthropoda: Insects >... | reverse complement strand
TCAACAAGAGGTTTTCGAATAAATAACTCAAATGACGATCTCACCGTGTCCACTTGTCTGTTTGCGTAGCGCGTTGGTCCAGGAGCAGTCTTCAGGACGTTTGATGCTCGTCGCCTACCTCTATTTACTATGGGGTCAGTATGCCGAACTTCCTTGCCATTCTTTGATGTTAGCATTGTTACAGTAGTAGGCCTACTAGATATATTGGGTCTCCGAACAGAAGGTCCTGAATCTTTTTCCTTCTCAGATGTTTGTTCTGAATCATTGTCAGCAATTGCGTCTTCTTGATCAAAATCAGAAGATGGTTCATAATAGGTGCAATTTTCATCATCAGTTTCAGAATTCGAGCCAGAAAGCAGAGCGTCTATGTCAGTGTCAGTCAACGGTCTCGGCATTTCCTGTAAAAAAGCACGGAGTTGTAGGCCTATAAGTCAAAATAAAACGCGAATAACCGCAAGTTTTCTTGTAATTGGGGGGGGAGGGAATGGCTACTTCTATACTACTTCTACATTAGAATATCAAAACACCCTTACCGTTACTAATATTCGTTGTATTAGATTTATTTCACACTGAACTTTATTCTTCCAAAAACGTGCAGTCCTCCAACCAGACGAAAACTTTCACTAAACACTGGCCATGGTGCACTCTGTCTTGCCCGTCAGATGCCAAACTGCTACTGTGCGTCATTCGGAGTTGCACTTTATCCTTTCTTCACACAGTCCCCTTATCTGTCTAGTCCCGCTATCTTTCGGAATGTACATCTGTTTTCGTTCAGGGGCTCTTCTTTGATCTTCACAAGCGCAGTATGTCCATAAGCGTACAAGATAAATCTATTTCCAGCGTATAGGGTCCATTGGACCCTGACGGTAGAAAACGGTATATTTTTACACTTGCCCTACAGTATTACAGTTTGACTATCCTAATGAAATGTGTATATTACAACAACTGTATTCGACAAACTCATTAAGCACTGCCTGCCTAGGACAAGTAATTAACAAAATAATGCAACTTAATATCTTACTTCGGGTCCAATGGACCCGCCTGGTAGAGGGTTAAACCACATATTCAGCAATATACAATGCAGTTCAAAATAATAAGCACATAATTGCTTCAGTAGGTGCAATTCAAGTTTTAGTCCCTTATCCAGTACAGCTACGCTGCATGTCGATAGAATATAGACGAATTTCATCACTTGGTTTGAGTCGTGATAAAAGCCCATACTTGGCAGAGATAGGCTGTAGGTTGAGCACTGAGACACGAAACACTTAGTTTGTACACTCTGTTCAACAAAAATCAAGCGGCCTGATATTTCGTACGTCCCGCTCAGGCAGTCACGTGACGTAAGTTTGCCATCATAATTCGAATCGTTTTATTTTACCCCCATTTGGGAATTCGTGGCGTTTCTCTGTCTTCCCTTCATTAGAATGAATCACGCCGCAAATATACTAAAGAAAGACACCGATACATTCGATTAATATGCATTTGAAACATGAATTAAAGGTCATTAATTTTCCGAGGCGTGCGTCTTGCTAACTTTCTTACGACAGGTGTATGTTGCGTAAGGGTGGCTGTTTGTCGCAGCCGGAGGTAGCCGAGCGCATTAACGCGTGATGGCAAAACACTTCGGAAACAAACTATATTGGTTCGCGTCCCAGTGTCAGCATGTTTTTTCTTTTTGATTATGTTTTATACTCACAAACACTCAATTCAATTATGCAGTAACACTTCTATTACTTAATTAATTATTTAATTGTATTTTTCAAAAGTTATCTTTGCTCCATTTGGCTGCAACAAATAACAACACCTTGGCGACATACATCTGTTTTAAGAAAATCAGCAAGTAGCATTCCTCGGAAAATTAATGACCTGTAGTTCACGTTTTAACTTCAAATTAAGCGAACGTATTGGCGTCCTTGGTTAACATATACGCGGCGCGTTTGATTGTAATGAATGGAAGACAGGGAAACGCCACGATTTCACAAATATGGGGAAACTAAAACGGCTCGCATTATGATGTCAACTGTACGTCACGTAACTTAGGACTTAGAAAATTTCAGGCCGCTTGATTTTTCTTGAACAGATGGTACCAAGACATGTCTGGAAATCCAGAAACAGATCCCTAAATGGTGTGGAAGCGGTCTTTTCTGCAAAATTACTGGACAGCCTTCTCGACAAATAGTTCCAACTTTCGCTGCTAGGATCGCTGGCGTCTTTGTATGAGTGGAGGCGCCTGGCGACGAAAGTGGCAACTGCTAAGAACTTACCCAGTTTACAGCGTTTTAGATGCATAGCTTTCTTCTAACTGGAATTTTCTCATGCCGAACTGGCCTAAGAGTCATATACTAACGAATGGAACTAAACGTCGAGCCCCTATTCACGTATTTCATCGCTAAGCGAGAGTCATGTTTCGAATTCATGTACTGCACAGATAGGCTGTTGGTCGAGTGCAAATACACGAATCTCAGAACTTTGTGCAAGTTATGTTAAGACCCATATTCAGAACAGATAAGAAGTATGTCGAATTCATATACACAAATATAATCACTTAAGGTGAGTCATGTTTCCAGGCCTTATTCTTCACAGATGGTGTGTATGAAGCGTCATAGCACAACTTCCTTCAGTTGCAGTAAGTAATATTTGTAGCCGATATTCAGTACAGTTAAGCAGCAAGTCGTTCGTAATAGTACGAAATTCATCGCTTGTCGAAAGTCACGTTTCCAGACCAACGACTATGCAGTTTTTTTATTTAGATAGAATGCCATTAAACGAATTTAATCACTTGTAGCGCCAAACGTTTCGAGCCCATTTTCTGAACATATAAGATGAAGGTCAAAAGAATAAACGCCATTTGCTTCGATAGGTGCAATTCCAGTTTCAGTCCCGTAATCAGATCTGGTAAGCAGCATGTCTATCGCATACAAACGAATTTCATCACTAGGCACAAGCCAATACCTGGCAGAGATTGGCTGTAGGGCAAGCACTCAGACACGAAAACTTGATTTGGACCAAGACATAATTAGAGCCGAAAGTGAGCACAGGTACTGTCAATGGCCAGCGCGAAAACAGTTGTAAATTATAATGGCGCAAGTCATACTTGTAGGCCTAATTCATCACAGAGAAGACGCAAGTCGAGCTGCAATATACGAAATAATTTACTTGAAGCAATTTATTTTTTTAATCCATATTCAATTCAGATAGTCTTCAAGTCGAGAGACAATACACTTATTGGCGGGAGACTTGTATGGAATTCATATTCAGCACAGAAAGGGACAGTTCGAGCGCTTTAACTCCCTGAATTTCGTAAGACATATTCGTAGCAAATAGATCAGCCGCGTTTAGAATTACAGTACTTGAATTTTATCACATGCAGCGAGTCAAGATTTCAGCTCTCTTTAGTCATATATCGAGCGCCACAAGTCAAATTAGGAGCACATTTTCCACACAGTAAAGTTGAATGTCGAAATCATATATACGAACATCATTTTAGCACGTGATATTTCGAGACAATTTCTTCACAGCTAGTTTGCCAGTGCACATGGAGCGAGTCATGTTTCGGGTCTGTATTTAGAACAGATGGTCTGTAGGTATATCTACACGAATATCTTCAGTTGCCGCCTCATTTTTGTACACCATATTCAAGACAGATGGTCTACTTTTGAGAACAAATAAACGAATTTCATCATTTGCTGCATTTTGAGCACAAAAGTACCAACTATTTCATTTGGCACAAGTATCAACACTATTAAGCTTCATGTCGAACGTCAGAAAGGACTTTAATAAGTTGGCTCAAGTAATAATTGGAGATCATTATCTGCAAAGATAGACTTAGGTCGAGCGCCAATACGCGAACTTCTTCAGTTGGCGCAATTCATATTACGAAATGAAATGCAGCACAGATAATCTTAACGGCGAGAATAATTATTCTTTTTATGTGGTTTGACGCAAGTCATGTTTTGAATACACATTCGTAACAGACAACTTAATTGTGGGGGTCGCCCACTTGTCGTAGATTTGTAGCAAGAAACAGATCCCTAAATGGCGTAGAAGCGGTCCTTTCTGTAAATTACGGGACAGCCTTCTTGACAAGTAGTTCCAAATTTCGCCGCTAGGATCTCTGGCGTCTTTGCGTACTTGGAGAAGCCTGGCGACGAAAGTGGGAACTACTATGAACTTGTCCAGGTTGCAGCGTGTCATTTGCATAACGTGGGCTTTTCTTCATGCTTAATTGGCCTAAGAGTTATATTCTAATGAGTGAACGTAAATGTCGAGCCCCTATACACGTGTTTCATCACAGCGCGAGTCATGTTTCGAGCTCTAATACTGCACACATAGGCTGTGGGTCGAGTGCAAATACACGAATTTCATAATTATGAGCAAATTATGTTTAGACCCATAATCGCAACACATAAGAAGTATTTCGAATGCCAATTCACAAATTTCATCAATTGGAATGAGACATGTTTTCACGCCTTATTCGTAACAGATAGGCTGTTTGTCAAGCGTCAAAACACAACTTCATTCTGTTGCAGTAAGTCATGTTTTCAGCTCATCTTCAGAACAGTTAAGTTGCAATTCTTTCGTAATTAGACGAATTTCATCACTTGTCGAAAGTTATGTTTCCAGACTAACGTCTATAGAGTTTTGATTTAGATGGAATGCTATTAAACATATTTCATCATTTGTTGCGCCAGATGTTTAAACCGCATATTCAGCACATATACAATGCAGTTCAAAGTAATAAACACATAATTGCTTCAGTAGGTGCATTTCAAGTTTCAGTCCCTTATCCTGTAGAGCTACGCTGCATGTCGATCTAATATAAACGAATTTCATCACTTGGTTTGAGTCGTGATAAAAGCCCATACTTGGCAGAGATAGGCTGTAGGTTGAGCACCGAGACACGAAACACTTAATTTGTACACTCTGTTCAACAAAAATCAAGCGGCCTGATATTTCGTACGTCCCGCTCAGGCAGTCACGTGACTTACGTTTGCCATCATGATTCGAGTCGTTTTAGTTTACCCACATTTGTGAATTCGTGGCCTTTCTCTGTCTTCCCTTCATTAGAATGAATCACGCCGCAAATATCTTAACGAAAGACACCAATTCATTCGCTTAATTTGACGTTAAAACATGAATTAAAGGTTATTAATTTTCCGAGGCGTGCGTCTTGCTAACTTTCTTACGACAGATGTATGTTGCGTAAGGGTGGCTGTTTGTCGCAGCCGGAGGTAGCCGAGCGCATTAACGCGTGATGGCAAAACACTTCGGAAACAAACTATATTGGTTCGCGTCCCAGCGTCAGCATGTTTTTTTCTTTTTGATTATGTTTTATACTCACAAACACTCAATTCAATTATGCAGTAACACTTCTATTACTTAATTAATTATTTAATTGTATTTTTCAAAAGTTATCTTTGCTCCATTTGGCTGCAACAAATAACAACACTTTGGGAACATACATCTGTTTTAAGAAAATCAGCAAGTAGCAGTCCTCGGAAAATTATTGACCTGTATTTCACTTTTTAACTTCAAATTAAGCGAACGTATTGGCGTCCTTGGTTAACATATACGCGGCGCGTTTGATTGTAATGAATGGAAGACAGGGAAACGCCACGAATTCAAAAATATGGGGAATCTAAAACGACTCGAATTATGATGTCAACTGTACGGCACGTGACTTAGGACTTAGAAAATTTCAGGCCGCTTCATTTTTCTTGAACAGATGGTATCAAGACATGTCTGGAAAACCAGAAACAGATCCCTAAATGGCGTGGAAGCGGTCTTTTCTGCAAAATTACTGGACAGCCTTCTCGACAAATAGTTCCAACTTTCGCTGCTAGGATCGCTGGCGTCTTTGTATGAGTGTAGGCGCCTGGCGACGAAAGTGGCAACTACTAAGAACTTACCCAGTTTACAGCGTTTTAGATCCATAGCGTTCTTCTAACTGGGATTTTCTCATGCCGAACTGGCCTAAGAGTTATATACTAACGAATGGAACTAAATGTCGAGCCCCTATTCACGTATTTCATCACTAAGCGAGAGTCATGTTTCGAATTCATGTACTGCACAGATAGGCTGTTGATCGAGTGCAAATACACGAATTTCAGAACTTTGTGCAAGTTATGTTTAGACCCTAATTCAGAACAGATAAGAAGTATGTCGAATGCATATACACAAATATAATCACTTAAGGTGAGTCATGTTTCCAGGCCTTATTCTTCACAGATGGTGTGTATGAAGCATCATAGCACTACTTCCTTCAGTTGCAGTAAGTAAAGTTTGTATCCCATATTCAGCACAGTTAAGAAGCAAGTCGTTCGTAATAGTACGAATTTCATCGCTTGTCGAAAGTCACGTTTCCAGACCAACGACAATGCAGTATGGTTTTAGATAGAATGCCATTAAACGAATTTAATCACTTGTAGCGCCAAACGTTTCGAGCCCATATTCTGCACATATAAGGTGTAGGTCAAAAGAATAAACGCCATTTGCTTCAGTAGGTTCAATTCTAGTTTCAGTCCCTTATTCAATTCAGCTAAGCAGCATGTCTATCGCATAATAACGAATTTCATCACTAGGCACAAGCCAATACCTGGCAGAGATTGGCTGTAGGGCAAGAACTCAGACACGAAAAACTTGATTTGGACCAAGACGTAATTAGAGCCCAATGTGAGCACAGGTACGGTCAATGACCAGCGCGAAAACAGTTGTTAATTAAAATGGCGCAAGTCATATTTGTAGGCCTAATTCAGCACAGAGAAGATGCAAGTCGAGCTCTAATTTGCGAAATAATTTACTTGAAGCAATTTATTTCTTTAATCCATATTCAATTCAGATAGCCTTCAAGTCGAGAGACAGTACACTTATTGGCGGGAGACTTGTATGGAGTTCATATTCAGCACAGACAGAGACAGTTCGAGGGCTGAAATCCCTGAATTTCGTAAGTCATGTTCGTAGCAAATAGATCAGCCGCATTTAGAATTACAGTACTTGAATTTTATCACATGCAGCGAGTCAAGATTTCAGCTCTCTTTGCTCATATCCAGTGCCACAAACGTCCTACTTTAGTTGGAGCAAGTCATATTAGGAGCACATTTTCCACACAGTAAAGCTGAATGACGAAATCATATATACGAACATCACTTGTAGCACGTGATACTTCGAGACAATTTCTTCACAGCTTGTGTGCCAGTGCAAATGGAGCGAGTCATTTTTCGGGTCTGTATTTAGAACAGATGGTCTGAATGTATATCTACACGAATATCTTCAGTTGCCGCGTCATTTTCGTGCACCATATTCAAGACAGAGGGTCTGCTTTTGAGAACAAATAAATGAATTTCATCATTTGCTGCAGTTTGAGGACAAAAATACCAATTATTTCATTTGGCACAAGTATCAACACTATTAAGCCTCATGTCGGACGTCAGAAAGGACTTTAATATGTTGTCTGAAGTAATAATTGGAGATCATTATCTGCAAAGATAGAATTAGGTCGAGCGCCAATACGCGAATTTCTTCAGTTGGCGCAATTCATATTACGAAATGAAATGCAGCACAGATAATCTTAACGGCGAGAATAATTACTCTTTTTGTGTGGTTTGTCGCAAGTCATGTTTTGAATACACATTCGTAACAGATAACTTAATTGTGGGAGTCGCCCACTTGTCGTAGATTTGTAGCAAGAAACAGATACCTAAATGGCGTAGAAGCGGTCCTTTCTGCAAAATTACAGGACAGCCTTCTCGACAAATAGTTCCAACTTTCGCCGCTAGAATCTCTGGCGTCTTTGCTTACTTGGAGACGCCTGGAGACGGAATTGGGGACTACTATGAACTTGCCCAGGTTGCAGCGTGTCATATGCATATCGTGGGCTTTTCTTCATGCCTAATTGGCCTAAGAGCTATATACTAATGAATGAACCAAAATGTCGAGCCCATATACACGTGTTTCATCTCAGCGCGAGTCATGTTTCGAGCTCTAATACTACACACATAGGCTGTGGGTCGAGTGCAAATACACGAATTTCAGAATTATGAGCAAAATATGTTTAGACCCATAATCACAACACATAAGAAGTATGTCGAATGCCAATTCACAAATTTCATCAATTGGAGTGAGACATGTTTTCACGCCTTATTCGTAACAGATAGGCTGTTTGTCAAGCGTCAAAACACTACTTCATTCGGTAGCAGTAATCATGTTTTTAGCTCATCTTCAGAACAGTTAAGTTGCTATTCCTTCGTAATTATAGGAATTTCAAGACTCTTTGAGAACAAATAACCGCATTTAATCATTTGGTGCCAATGGGGGCTTCAGTCATTATTCAGCATAGATATACTGAAATTTGAGCACGAAAGTAGCAATGATTTGATGTGGCACATGCATCAACACTATTAAGCTACTTGTAGAACTTCAGAAAGCGTTTCATTCATTTAGCTCAGGTAATAATTGGTGTTCATTTCTTGCAAAGATAAAGTCGAGCCCTTATACACGAATTTATCAGTTGGCGCAATTCATATTACGAAATTAAATGCGGCACAGATAATGTGATGGGCGAACATCATTACCTTGTTCACGTGGTTCGTTGCATCTCATGCTTTTAATACACATAACCTAATTGTATTTGTTGCAAGAATCAGATCACTAAATGGCGTGGAAGGGGTAAGGTCTTCAACATTACAGGACAGCCTACTCGAAAAATAGTTCCAACTTTTGCCGCTAGCAGCTCTGGCGTCTTGGCGTACTTCGTGGCGCCTGGGAACCATAGTGGGAACTACTAAGAACTTGCCCAGGTTGCAGCGCGTCAGATCCATAACTTTCTCCTGACTGGGCTTTTCGTAATGCGTAACTGGTCTGAGTTATATACTAATTAATGAACCTAAATGTCGAGACCCATCACTTAGCGGGAGTCATGTTTCGAGCTCAAATACTGCACAAATAGGCTGTAGGTCACGTGTAAACACCCGAATTTCAGAATTATGTGCAAGTTATTTTTAGACTTATAATCATCACAGATAAGATGTATGTCGAACGCCAATAAACAAATTTCATCACTTTGTGTGAAATATTTTTCCATGCCTTCTACGTCACATATAGATGCGTTATGACACGATTTCTGTCAGTTGGATTAAGTCATGTTTGTAGCTAATTATCAGGACACTTAAGCCACAAGTCGTTCGTAATTATACCAATTTCATCATTTGTCGAAGTCATATTTCAAGACTAACGTCTATAGCGTATGGATTTAGATAGAATGCCATTAAACATATTTGATCCCTTGTAGCGCCAAATGTTTCGAACTCATATTCAGCACATATAAGATATAAAAACAAAAGCAGAGATACCAGTTGGTTCAGTAGGTTCAATTCCAGTTTCGTCCCATATTCTGTATAGTTACGCTGCATGTCGTTCGCATATAAAAGAATTTCATCACTTGGCACGAGTCATGATCCAAGCGCATACGTGGCAGAGATAGTCTGTAGGTCGAGCACACAGATACGAAATACTTAGTTTGTACCAAACAGGTTCGGAGATCCAGAAAAAGTTAATTAAATGTCGTGAAAGCAATCATTTATGGAAGATTACAGGACAGCCTTCTCGACAAATAGTTCCATCTTTCGACGCCCCGATCTCTGACGGCTTTGCATATATGGAGGCTCCAATTGACGAAAGTGGGAACTACTAAGAACTTGCCGAGGCTGCAGCGTGTCATATCCATAACCTTTCCTGATTGGGCTTTTGTTCATGCCGAACTGGCCTAATGAATGTACACAAATATTGATACGCTATGCTAGAAATTTCGTCATTTAGCGCGAGTCATGTTTTGAGTTGAAATAGTGTACAGATAGGATGTAGGTCGAGTGCAAATTCACAAAATTCAGAATTTTGTGCATGTTATGCTTAGACCTATAATGAGAACAGATAAGACGTATGTCGTATATAAATACACAAATTTTATAAATTCATGTGCAATTTTCCAGGCATTATTCGTCTCTGATCGGCTGTATGTCAAGTGTCAAAACACATCTTGCTTCGGTTGGAGTAAGTCAAATTCGTACCCCATATTCAGCACAGTTAAGGTTGCTATTCGTTCTTAATTATACGAATTTCAAGACTTTTCGAAAACAAATAAACGAATTGTTCATTTCGTGAGAAAGGTGGCTTCAGTCTTTATGGAGCATGGATATGTTGGATGTAGGACACGAAAGTACAAACAAATTGAAGTGGCACATGCATCAACACTATTAAGCTACTTGTCGAACGTCATAAAGTGGTTTATTCAGTTAGCTCAGGTAATAATTTGTGTTCATTTTCTACAGATATATTTATGTCGAGCACTTATACACGAATTTCTTAGTTGGCGCAATTCTTATTACGAAATGAAATTCAGCACAAATAATGTGATGGGCGAACATCATTACTCTTTTTATGTAGTGTGTTGAAACTCATTCTTTTAATATACATACGCTAAATGTGTCCGTCGCTCCGTTGACATAGATTTGTAGCAAGAATCAGATACCTAAATGGCGTGGAAGGTGTAAAGTGTTTAACATTACATGACCGCCTTCTCGACAAATAGTTCCAAATTTCGCCGCTAGGAACTCTGACGTCTAGGCGTACTTGGAAGCGCCTGGCAACGAAAGTGTTAACTACTAAAAACTTGCCCAGGGTGCAGCTTGTCAGATCTATAACGTTCTCCTGACTGGGCTTTTCGTCATGCCTAACTGAGCTGAATTATATACTAATGAACGAACCTAAATGTCGAGCCCCATCATTTAGCGCGAGTAATGTCTCGAGCTCAAATACTACACAGATAGGCTGTATGTCGCGTGCAAACATCCGAATTTCAGAGCTATGTGCAAGTTATATTTAGACCTATAATCAGAACTGACAAGAAGTATGACGAACGCCAATACACAATTTTCATCACTTTGTGTGAGACATTTTTCGATGCCTTCCTCGTCACATAGAGATGCGTTATGACACGATTTCTGTCAGTTGGATTAATTCGCGTTTGTAGCTAATTATTAGTACAGGTAAGCTTAAAGTCGTTCGTAATTATTCCAGTTTCATCACTTATGCAAAGTCATGTTTCAAACTAACGTATATAACGTCTGCCTTTAGACAGAATGCCATTAAACGTATTTGATCACTTGTAGCGCCAAATGTTTCGAACTCATATTCAGCACATATAAGATATAAACACAAAAGATTAAATACCATTTGCTTCAGTAGGTTCAATTATAGTTTTAGTCCCATATTCTGTATAGCTGCGCTGCATGTCGTTCGCATATAAACGAATTTCATTACTTGGCGCGAGTCGTCATCCAAGCGCATACATGGCAGAGATAGTCTGTAGGTCGAGCATTCAGACACATAACACTTAGATTGTACCAGTACAGGTTCGGAGCTCCGGAAACAGATACCTAAATAGCGTGAAAGCGGTCAATTATGGACGATTACAGGACAGCCTTCTCGACAAATAGTTCCATCTTTCGACGCCCCGATCTCTGACGGCTTTGCATATATGGAGGCTCCAATTGACGAACGTGGGAACTACTAAGAACTTGCCCAGGCTGCAGCGTGTCATCCATAACCTTTCCTGACTGGGCTTTTCTTCATGCCGATATGGCCTAATGAATGTACCCAAATGTTGATACCCTATGCTCGTATCATCATTTAGCGCGAATCATGTTTTGAATTGAGATAGTGTACAGATAGGATGTAGGTCGAGTGCAAATTCACAAAATTCAGAATTTTGTGCAAGTTATGTTTAGACCTTTAATGAGAACAGTGAAAACGTATGTCGTATAAATACACAAATTTCATTAGTTAAAGTGGAATTTTCCATGCATTATTCTTCTGTGATAGGCTGTATGACACGTGTCGAAACACTTCTTGCTTCGGTTGGAGTAAGTCAAATTTGTAGCCCATATTCACCACAGTTAAGTTGCTATTCTTTCGTAATTATACGAATTTCAAGACTTTTCAAGAACTAATAAACGAATCTGATAATTTCATGCGAATGGTGGCTTGAGTCTTTATGAAGCATAGATATGCTGAAGGTTGAACACGAAAGTACAGATGATTTGATGTGGCACATGCATCAACCGTATTAAGCTACTAGTAGAACGTCATAAAGTGTTTTATTCAGTTGGCTCAGGTAATAATTGGAGTATTTATACACGAATTTTTCAATTGACGCAATTCATATTACGAAATGAAATGCAGCACAATTACCGTGATTGGCGAACATCACAACACTTTTTATGTGGTTTGTTGAAACTCATGCTTTTAATACACATAAGCTAAATTTGACCGTCGCTCCCTTGACATTAATTTGTAGGAAGAATCAGATCCCTAAATGGCGTGGAAGGGCTAAGGTCCTTAACATTACGGGACAGCCTTCGCGACAAATAGTTCCAACTTTTGCCGCTAGGAGCTCTTGCGTCTAGGCGTACTTGGAGGCACCTGCCAACGAAAGTGGGAACTACTAAGAACTTGCCCAGGTTGCAGCTTGTCAGATCCGTAACGTTCTCCTGACTTGGCTTTTCGTCATGCCTAACTGGGCTGAGTTAGAACCGAAATGTTGAGGCCCATCACTTAGCACGAGTCATGTTTAGAGCTCAAATACTGCACATATAGGCTATATGTCACGTGTAAACACCCGAATTTAAGAACTATGTGCAAGTTATGTTTAGTCCTGTAATCAGATCAGATAAGAAGTATGTCGAACGCGAATACATAATTTTCATCACTTTGTGTGAGACATTTTTCCATGAATTCTACGTCACAGACATGCGTTATGACACGATTTCTGTCGGTTGGATTAAGACATGTTTCTAGCTAATTATCAGTACAGGTAAGCTACAAGTCGTTCGTAATTATACCAATTTAATCACTTATCGAAAGCCATGTTTCAACATTAACGTCTATAACGTCTGCATTTAGATAGAATGCTATTAAACTTATTTGATCACTTCTAGGGCCAAAAGTTTCGAACTCATTTGCAGCACATATAAGGTATAAAAACAAAAGAATAAATACCCGTTGCTTCAGACGGTTAAATTGTAGTTTTAGTCCCATATTCTGAATAGCTACGCTGCATGTCGTTCGCATATAAATGAATTTCATCACTTGGCACGAGTCATGATCAAAGCGCATACATGGCTGAGATAGTCTGTAGGTCGAGCACACACACACGAAATACATATTTTGAAACAATACAGGTTCAGAAATCCAGAAACAATTAACGAAATGGCGTGAAAGCGGTCATTTAGGGAAGTTTACAGGACAGCCTTGTCGACAAATAGTTCCATCTTTCGCCGCCAGGATCTCTACCTGCTTTGCTTATATGGAGGCGCCTGGTGACAAATGTGAGAACTAATACGAACTTGCCCAGGCTGCAGCGTGTCATATGCATATCCTTTCCTGACTGGGCTTTTCTTCATGCCGAACTGGCCTAATGAATGTACCCAAATGTTGATACGCTATGCTCGTATATCATCATTTAGCACGAGTCTTGTTTTGAGTTGAGATAGTGTTCAGATAGGATGTAATTCGAGGGCAAGTTCACAAAATTCAGAATTTTGTGCAAGTTATGTTTAGACCTATAATGAGGACAGATAAGACGTAAGTCGTATGTAAATAGACAAATTTAATTACTTAAAGTGAAAATTTCCAATCATTATTCGTCTCTGATCGGCAGTGTGTCAAGTGTCAAAACACGTCCTTCGGAAGGTGGAGTAAGTCAAGTTTGTAGCCTATATTCAGCACAGTTAAGTAGCCATTCGTTCGTAACTATACGAATTTCAAGACTTTTCCAGAACAATTAAACGAATTTGATCATTTCGTGCGAATGGTGGCTTCAGTCTTTATGGAGCATTGATATGTTAGAGGTTGAGCACGAAAGTACAAACGATTTGATGAGGCACATGCATCATCACTATTAAGCTACTTGTCGAACGTCATAAAGCGTTTTATTCAGTTAGCTCAGGTAATAATTGGTGTTCATTTTCTGCAAAGATATATTTAGGTCGAGCACTTATACACGAATTTCTTAGTTGGCACATTTCATATTACGATATGAAATGCAGCACAGATAATGTGTTGGGCGAACATCATTACTCCTTTTATGTGGTTTATTTCAACTCATGCTTTTAATAAACATAAGCTAGTTGTGTCCGTCGCTCCATTCACATAGATTTGTAGCAAGAATGAGATCCCTAAATGGCTTGGAAGGGATAAGGTCTTTAACATTACAGTACAGCCTTCTCGACAAATAGTCCAACTTTCGCCGCTAGGAGCTCTGTCGTGTAGGCGTACTTGGAGGCGCCTGGCAACGAAAGCGGGAACTACTAAGAACTTGCCCAGGTTGCAGCTTATCAGATCCGTAACGTTCTCCTGACTGGGCTTTTCGTCGTGCCTAACTGGGCTGAGTTATATATTAATGAATTAACCTAAATTTCGAGCCCCATCTCATATTGCGAGTCATGTTTCGAGCTCAAGAACTGCGCAGATAGGCTGTATGTCGCGTGCAAACACCCCAATTTCAGAACTATGTGCTAGTTATGTTTAGACCTATATTCAATTCAGATAAGAAGTATGTCGAACGCCAAAACATAATTTTCATCACCTTGTGTGACACATTTTTCCATGCCTTCTACGTCACAGGCATGCGTTATGACACGATTTCTGTCAGTTGGGTTAAGTCATGTTTGTAGCTAATTATCAGTACAGGTAAGAAACAAGTCGTTCGTAATTATACCAGTTTCATCACTTATCGAAAGTATTGTTTCAAGACTAACGTCTATAACGTCTGTATGTAGATAGAATGCCATTAAATGTGTTTGATCACATGTAGAGCAAAATGTTTCGAAATCATGTTCAAGCACATATAGGGTATAAACACAAAAGAATAAATAACAGTTGCTTCAGTTGGTTCAATTGTAGATTTAGTCCCTTATTTTGTATAGCTACTTTGCATGTCGTTCGCATATAAATGAATTTCATCACTTGGCACGAGTCATGATCAAAACGCATACATGGCAGAGATAGTCTGTAGGTCGAGCACACAGACACGAAATACTTAGTTTGAACCAATACATGTTCGGAGATCCAGAAACATTTACCTAAATGGCGTGAAAGTGGTCATTTATGGAAGATTACATGACAGACTTCTCGACAAATAGTTCCATATTTCGCCGCCAGGATCTCTGTCTGCTTCGCATATATGGAGGCGACTAGTGACGAAAGTGGGAACTACTAAGAACTTGCCCAGGCTGCAGCGTTTCATATATATATATATATATATATATATATATATATATATATATATATATATATATATATATATATATATATATATATATTTATGTATATATATATATTCATATATATATATATATATATATATGTATCCTTTACTGACTGGTCTTTTCTTCTTGCCGAACTGGTCTAAAGAACGTACCCAAAAGTTGATATGCTATGCTCGTATTTCATCACTTTGCGCGAGTCGCGTTTTGAGTTGAAATAGTGTACAGATAGGATGTAGGTCGAGTGCAAATTCACAAAATTCAGAATTTTGTGCAAGTTATATTTAGACCTATAATGAGATCAGATAAGATTATGTCGTATGAAAATACACTAATTTCAGTACTTCAAGTTGAATTTTTCAGGCAGTATTCGTCACTGATCGGCTGTATGTCAAGTGTCAAAACACGTCTTGATTCGGTTGGAGTAAGTCAAGTTTGTAGCCCATATTCAACACATTGAAGTTGCGATTCTTTCTTAAACGAATTTCAAAACTTTTCGAGAACAAATAACCGAATTTGACATTAAGTGCGAATGGTGGCTTCAGTCTTTATTCATCGTAGATATGCTGGAGGTTGAGCACGAAAGTAAAATTGATTTGATGTGGCACATGCATCAACACTAATAAGCTACTTGTCGAACGTCACACAGCGTTTAATTCAGTTAGCTCAGGTAATAATTTGTGTTAATTTTCTGCAAAGATAGATTTAGGTCGACCTCTTATACAAGAATTTCACAGTTGACGCAATTCGTATTACGAAATGGAATGCAGCACTTATAATGTGATGGGAGAATATTATTACTCTTTTTATGTCGTTTGTTGCAACTCATGCTTTTAATACACATAAGCTAAATGTACCCGACTCTCCCTTGACATAGATTTGTAGCAAGAATCAGATCCCGAAATGGCACGGAAGGAGTAAGGTCTTTAACATTACTGGACAAATAGTTCCAACTTTCGCCGTTAGGATCTCTGGTGTCTAGGCGTACTTGGAGGCGAATGGCAACGAAAGTGGGAACTACTAAGAACTTGCCCAGTCTGCAGCTTGTAAGATCCGTAACATTCTCCTGACTGGTCTTTTCGTCATGCCTAACTGGGCTGAGTTATGTACTAATGGATGAACCTAAATGTCGAGCCCCATTACTTAGCGCGAATCATGTTTCGAGCTCACCTACTGCACAGATAGGTTATATGTCGCGTGAAAACACACAAATTTCAGAACTTTGTGTTGGTTATTTTTAGACCTATAATCAGAACAAATAAGAAGTATGTCGAATGCCAATTCACAATTTTCATCACTTTGTGTGAGATATTTTTCCATGCCTTCTACGTCACAGACAGATGTGTTATGACACGATTTCTGTTAGTTTTATTAAGTCATGTTTGTAGTTAATTATCAGTACAGGTAAGCTACAAGTCATTCGTAATAATACCAATTTCATCATTTATCGAAAGTCATGTTTCAAGACTAACGTCTATAACGTCTGCATTTAGATAGAATGCCATTAAACGTATTTGATCACTTGTAGCGCCAAATGTTTCGAATTCATATTCAGCACAAGCAAGGTATAAACAAAAAAAGAATAAATTCTAGGTGCTTCAGTAGGTTCAATTCTAGTTTCAATCCCATATTCTGTATAGCTACGCTTAATGTCGTTAGCATATAAACGAATTTCATCACTTGTTACGTTTCATGATACAAGCGCATACATGGCAGAGATAGTCTGAAGGTCGAGCACACAGACACGAAGTACTTAGTTTGTACCAATACAGGTTCCGAGATCGAAAAACCCTTAACTAAATGGCGTGAAAGCGTTCATCTATGGAAGATTACAGGACAGCCTTCTCGACAAATAGTTCCATCTTTCGCAGCCAGGATCTCTGTCTGCTTTGCATATATGGAGGCGCCTGGTGACGAAGGTGGGAACTACTAAGAACATGCCTAGGCTGCAGCGATTCATATCCATAACTTTTCCTGACTGGGCTTTTCTTCATGCCGAACTGGCCTAATGAATGTACCCAAATGTTGATAGGCTATGCTCGTATTTCATCATTTAGTGCGAATCGTGTTATGAGTTGAGATAGTGTACAGATAGGATGTAGGTTGATTGCAAATTCACAAAATTCAGAATTTTGTGCAAGTTATGTTTAGGCCTATAATGAGAACAGATGAGACGTAAGTCGTATTTAAATACACAAATTTCATTACTTCAAGTGAAATTTTCCAGGCATTATTCGTCTTTGATCGGCTGTGTGTCACGTGTCAAAACACGTCTTGCTTCGGTTGGAGTAGTTCAAATTTGTAGCCCATATTCAGCACAGTTAAGTAGCCATTCGTTCGTAATTATACGAATTAAAAAGTTTTCCAGAACTTATAAACGAATTTGATCATTTAGTACGAATGGTTGCTTCAGTCTTTATGGAGCATAGATATGTTGGAGATTGTGCACGAAAGTACAAACGATTTGATGTGGTACATGCATCATCACTATTAAGCTACTTGCCGAATGTCATAAAGAGGTTTATTCATTTAGATCATTTAATAATTGGTGTTCATTTTCTGCAAAGATATATTTAGGTCCAGCTCTTATACACGAATTTCTCAGTTTGCGCATTTCATATTACAATATGAAATGCAGTACAGTTAATGAAATGGGCGAAAATCATTACTCCTTTTATGTGGTTTGTTGCAACTCATGCTTTTAATACACACAAGCTAAATGTGTCCGTCGCTCCCTTGACATTGATTTGTAGCAAGAATCAGATCCCGAAATGGCGTGGAAGGGGTAAGTTCTTTAACATGACAGGACAGCCTTCTCGACAAATAGTTCAAACTTTCGCCGCAAGGAGCTCTGGTTTCTAGGCGTACTTGGAGGCGCCTGGCAACGAAAGGAACCACTAAGAACGTGCCCAGGTTGCAGCTTGTCAGATCCGTAACGTTCTCCTATCTGGGCTTTTCGTCATGCCTAACTGGGCTGAGTTATACACTAATGAATGAACGGAAATGTCGAGCCCAACACTTAGCGGGAGTCATGTTTCGAGCTCAAATACTGCACAGATAGGCTGTATGTCACGTGTAAACACCCGAATTTAAGAACTATGTGCAAGTTATGTTTAGACCTATAATCAGAGCAGATAAGATGTATGTCGAACGCCAATACACAACTTTCATCACATTGTGTGAGACACTTTCCATGCCTTCTACGTCACAGATAGATGCGTTATGACTCTATTTCTGTAGGTAGGATTAGTTTATGTTTGTAGCTAATTATCAGCACAGTTAAGCTACAACTCGTTCGTAACTATCCCAATTTCATCACTTTTCGAACGTCATGTTTCAAGACTAACGTCTGTATGTAGATAGAATGCCATCAAACGTATTTGATCACTTGTAGAGCTAAATGTTTCGAACTCATATTCAGCACATATAAGGTGTAAACACAAAAGAATAAATGCCAGTTGTTTCAGTAGGTTCAATTCTAGTTTTAGTCCCATATTCTGTATAGCTACGCCTCATGTCATTCACATATAAACGAATTTCATCACTTGGCACGAGACATGATCCAAGCGCATACATGGCAGAGTTAGGCTATAGGTCGAGCACGCAGACACGAAAGAGTTTGTCATAATACAGGATCGGAGATCCAGAAACAAATACCTAAATGGCGTCAAAGCTGTCATTTATTTAAAATTACAGGACAACCTTCTCGACAAATAGTTCCATCTTTCGCCGCTAGGATCTCTGACGTCTTTGCATATGTGGAGGCGCCTGGTAACGAAAGTTGGAACTACTAAAGAACTTGCACAGGCTGCAGCGTGTCATACCCCTAACCTATACGTCTATAACATCTGCATTTAGATAGAATGCCATTAAACGTATTTGATCACTTGTAGCGCCAAATGTTTCGAATTCATATTCACCACAAATAAGGTATAAAACAAAAAAAGAATAAATTCCACGTGCTTCAGTAGGTTCAATTCTAGTTTCAATCCCATATTCTGTATAGCTACGCTGCATGTCGTTCACATATAAACGAATTTCATCGCTTGGCACGAGTCATAATCCTAGCGCATACATGGCAGAGATAATCTGAAGGTCGAGCACACAACCACGATATACTTAGTTTGTACCAATACAGGTTCCGAGATCCAGAAACAGATACCTAAATGGTCTGAAAACGGTCATTTATGGAAGTTTACAGGACAGCCTTCTTGACAAATAGTTTCATCTTTCGCCGCCAGTATCTCTGTCTCCTTTGCATATATAGAGGCGCCTGGTGACGAAAGTGATAACTACTAACAACTTACCCGGGATGCAGCGTGTCATATCCATATATTTTCCTGACTGGGCTTTTCATTATTCCGAACTGGCCTAATGAATGTACCCAAATGTTGATATGTTATGCTCGTATTTCATCATTTAGTGCGAGTTGTGTTATGAGATTAGATACTGTACAGTTAGGATGTAGGTTGATTGAAAATTCACAAAATTCAGAATTTTGTGCAAGTTATGTTTAGGCCTATAATGAGAACGGACAAGACGTATGTCGCATTTAAATACACAAATTTCATTATTTCAAGTGAAATTTTTCAGGCGTTATTCGGTCTCTGATCGACTGTGTGTCAAGTGTCAAAACACGTCTTTCTTCGGTTGGAGTAAGTCAAGGTTGTAGCCCATATTCAGCACAGTTAAATTGCCTTTCTTTCGTAATAATACGAATTTCGAGACTTTTCGAGAACAAATAAACGAATTTTATCATTTCGTGCAAAAGGTTGCTTCAGTCTTTGTGGAGCATAGATATGTGGGATGTTGAGCACAAAAGTACAAACGACTTGATGTGGCACATTGCATCATAACTATTAAGCTACTAGTCGAATGTCATAAAGCGTTTTATTCAGTAAGTTCAGCTAATAATTGGTGTTAGTGTTCTGCAAAGATAAATATTGGTCGAGCTTTTATACACGAATTTCTCTGTTGACGCAATTAATATTACGAAATGAAATGCAGCACAGATAATGTGATGACCGAACATCATTACTCTCTATATGTGGTTTGTTTCAACTCATGCTTTTAATACAAATAAGCTAAGTGTGTCCGTCGCTCCCTTGAAAGATTAGTAGCAAGAATCAGATCCCTTAATTGCGTGGAAGGGGTAAGTTCTTTAACATTACAGGACAGCCTTCTCGTCAAATAGTTCCAACTTTCGCCGCTAGGGGCTCTGGCGTCTAGGCGTACTTGTGGGCGCCTGGCAACGAGAGTGGGAACTACTAAGAACTTTCTCAGGTTGCAGCTTGTCAGATCCGTAAAGTTCTCCTGACTGGGCTTTTTGTAATGCCTAACTGTGCAGAGTTATATACTAATGAATGAACCTAAATGTCGAGCCCCATCTCTAAGTGCGATTCATGTTTCGAGCTCAAGTACTGCACAGATAGTCTGTATGTCGCGTGCAAACACCCGAATTTCAGAACTATGTGCAAGTTATGTTTAGACCTATAATCAGATCAGACAAGAAGTATGTCGAACGCCAGTCCACCATTTTCATTACTTTGTGTGAGACATTTTTCCATGCCTTCTACGTCACAGATGTGCGTTATGACACGATTTCTGTCAGTTGGATTTAGTCATGTTTGTAGCTAATTATTAGTACAGGTTATCTACAAGTCATTCGTAATTATACCAGTTTCATCACTTATCGAAAGTATTGTTTCAAGACTAACGTCTATAACGTCTGTATGTAGATAGAATGCCATTAAACGTGTTTGATCACTTGTAGAGCCAAATGTTTGGAACTCATATTCAGCACATATAAGGTATGAACACAAGAATAAATACCAGTAAATTCAATTCTGGATATAGTCCCTTAAATTGTATAGCTACGTTGCATGTCGTTCGCATATAAATGAATTTCATCACTTGGCACGAGTCATGATCAAAACGCATACATGGCAGAGATAGTCTGTGGGTCGAGCACACAGACACGAAATACTTAGTTTGAAAAAATACATGTTCGGAGATCCAGAAACATTTACCTAAATGGCGTGAAAGTGGTCATTTATGGAAGATTACAGGACAGCCTTCTCGACAAATACTTCCATCTTTCGCCGCCAGGATCTCTATCTGCTTCGCACATATGGAGGCGACTGGTGACGAAAGTGGGAACTACTAAGAACTTGCCCAGGCTGCAGCGCGACATATATATATATATTCTTTACTGACTGGGCTTTTCTTTATGCCGAACTGGCCTAATGAATGTACGCAAATGTTGATACGCTATGCTCGTATTTCAGCACTTTCCGCGAGTCGTGTTTTGAGTTGAAATAGTGTACAGATAGGTTGTAGGTCGAGTGCAATTTCTCAAAATTCAGAATTTTGTGCAAGTTATATTTAGACCTATAATGAGATCAGATAAGATGTATGTCGTATGAAAATACACTAATTTCAGTACTTCAAGTTGAATTTTTCAGGCATTATTCGTCACTGATCGGCTGTATTTCAAGTGTCAAAACACGTCTTGATTCGGTTGGAGTAAGTCAAGTCTGTAGCCCATATTCAACACATTGAAGTTGCGATTCTTTCTTAAACGAATTTCAAAACTTTTCGAGAACAAATAACCGAATTTGACATTAAGTGCGAATGGTGGCTTCAGTCTTTATTCATCGTAGATATGCTGGAAGTTGAGCACGAAAGTAAAATTGAATTGATGTGGCACATGCATCAACACTATTAAGCTACGTGTCGAACGTCACAAAGCGTTTAATTCAGTTAGCTCAGGTAATAATTTGTGTTAATTTTCTGCAAAGATAGATTTAGGTCGAGCTCTTATACAAGAATTTCACGGTTGACGCAATTCTTATTACGAAATGAAATGCAGCACTTATAGTGTGATGGGAGAATTTCATTACCCTTTTTATGTCGTTTGTTGCAACTCATGCTTTTAATACACATAAGTTAAATGTGCCCGTCTCTCCTTGGACATAGATTTGTAGCAAGAATCAGATCCCGAAATGGCACGGAAGGAGTAAGGTCTTAAACATTACTGGACAGCCTTCTCGACAAATAGTTCCAACATTCGCCGCTAGGAGCTCTGGCGTCTAGGCGTACTTGGAGGCGCCTGGCAACGAAAGTGGGAACTACTAAGAACTTGTCCAGGTTGCAGGTTGTCAGATCCGTAACGTTCTCCTGACTGGGCTTTTCGTCATGCCTAACTGGGCTGAGTTATGTACTAATGAATGAACATAAATGTCGAGCCCCATTACTTAGTGCGAATCATGTTTCGAGCTCAAATACTGCACAGATAGGTTGTATGTCGCGTGCAAACACCCGAATTTCAGAACTATTTGTTGGTTATTTTTAGACCTATAATCAGAACAAATAAGAAGTATGTCGAATGCCAATACACAGTATTTATCACTTTGTGAGACATTTTTCCATGCCTTCTACGTCACAGACATGTGTTATGACGCGATTTCTGTCAGTTGTATTAAGTCATGTTTGTAGCTATTTATCAGTACAGAAAAGCTACAAGACGTTCGTAATAATACCAATTTCATCAATTATCGAAAGAAATGTTTCAAGACTATATACGTCTATAACGTCTGCATTTAGATATAATGCCATTAAACGTATTTGATAACTTGTAGCTCCAAATGTTTCGAATTCATATTCAGCACAAGCAAGGTATAAACACAAAAGGAATAAATTCTAGGTGCTTCAGTTGGTTCAATTCTAGTTTCAATCCCATATTCTGTATACCTACGCTGCATGTCGTTCGCATATAAACGATTTTCATCACTTGGCACGAGTCATGGTACAAGCGCAGAGATAGTCTGAAGGTCGAGCACACAGAAAAGAAACACTTAGTTTGTACCAATACAGTTTCCGAGATTCAGAAACAGTTACCTAAATGGCGTGAAAGCAGTCATTTATGGAAGATTACAGGAGAGCCTTCTCGACATATAGTTCCATTTTTCGCAGCCAGGATCTCTGTCTGCTTTGCATATATGGAGGCGCCTGGTGACGAAAGTGGGAACTACTAAGAACTTGCTCAGGTTGCAGCTTGTCAGATCCGTAACGTTCTCCTGACTGGGCTTTTCGTCATTCCTAACTGGGCTGGGTTATATACTAATGAATGAAACGAAATGTCCAGCCCCATCACTTAGCGCGAGTAATGTTTCGAGCTCAAATACTGCACAGATAGGCTGTATGTCACGTGCAAACACCCGAATTTCAGAACTATGTGCAAGTTATGTTTAGTCCTATAATCATATCAGATTAGTAGTATGTCGACCACCATTACATAATTTTCATTACTTTGTGTGAGACATTTTTCCATGACTTCTACGTCACAGACATGCGTTATGACTCGATTTCTGTCGGTTGGATAAAGTCATGTTTCTAGATAATTATCAGTACAGGTAAACTACAAATCGTTCGTAATTATACCAATTTCATCACTTATCGAAAGACATGTTTCAAGACTAACGTCTATAACGTCTGCATTTAGATAGAATTCTATTAAACTTATTTGATCACTTCTAGGACCAAATGTTTCGAACTCATATGCGGCACATATATGGTATAAAAACAAAAGAACAAATACCAGTTGCTTCAGTAGGTTCAATTCTTATTTTAGTCCCATATTCTGTATAGCTACGCTTCATGTCGTTTGCATGTAAATGAATTTCATCACTTGGCACGAGTCATGATCAAAGCGCATACATGGCTGAGATAGTCTGTAGGTCGAGCACACATACACGAAATACTTAGTTTGAAACAATACAGGTTCGGAGATACAGAAACAGTTAACTAAATGGCGTGAAAGCGGCCATTTATGGAAATTTACAGGTCAGCTTTCTCGACAAATAGTTCCATCTTTCGCCGCCAGGATCTCTGCCTGCTTTGCATACATGGAGGCTGCTGGTGCCGAATGTGGGAACTACTAAGAACTTGCCGAAGCTCCAGCGTGTCATATACATATCCTTTCCTGACTGTGCTTTTCTTCATGCCGAATTGGCCTAATGAAAGCACTTAAATGTTGATACGCTATGCTCGTATTTCATCATTTAGCGCGAGTCCTGTTTTGCGTTGAAATAATGTACAGATAGGATGTAATTCGAGGGCAAATTCACAAAATTCAGAATTTTGTGCAAGTTATGTTTAGACCTAAAATGAGAACAGATAAGACGTATGTCGTATACACAAATTTTATTACTTCAAGTGAAATTTTCCAAGCATTATTCGTCTCTGATCGGCAGTGTGTCAAGTGTCAAAACACGTCTTTCTTCGTTTGGAGTAAGTCAAGTTTGTAGCCCATATTCAGCAGAGTTAAGTAGCCATTCTTTCGTAACTATACGAATTTCAAGACTTTTCCAGAACAAATAAACGAATTTGATCATTTCGTGCGAATTGTGGCTTCAGTCTTTATGGTAAATGGATATGTTGGAGTTTGAGCACGAAAGTACAAAGGATTTGATGTGGCACATCGATCATCCCTATTAAGCTACTTGTCGAACGTCATAAAACGTTTTATTCAGTTAGCTCAGGTAATAATTGGTGTTCATTTTCTGCAAAGATATAGTTAGTTCGAGCACTTATACACGAATTTCTTAGTTGGCACATTTCATATTACGTTATGAAATGCAGTACAGATAATGTGATGGGCGAACATCATTACTCCTTTTATGTGGTTTATTTCAACTCATGCTTTTAATAAACATAAGCTAGTTGTGTCCGTCGCTCCATTCACATAGATTTGTAGCAAGAATCAGATTCCTAAATAGCGTGGAAGGGATAAGGTCTCTAACATTACAGTACAGCCTTCTCGACAAAGAGTCCAACTTTCGCCGCTAGGAGCTCTGGCGTCTAGGCGTACTTGGAGGTGCCTGGCAACGAAAGTGGGAACTACTAAGAACTTGCCCAGGTTGCAAGTTGTCAGATCCATAACGTTCTCCTGACTCGCTTTTCGTCACGCCTAACTGGGCTGAGTTATATACTAAGAATGAACCTAAATGTCGAGCCCCATTTCTTAGTGCGAGTAATGTTTCGAGCTCAAATACTGCACAGATAGGCTGTATGTCGCGTGCAAACACCCGAAATTCAGAACTATGTGCAAGTTACGTTTAGACCTATAATCAGAGCAGGTAAGAAGTATGTCGAACGCCAATACACAGTATTCATCACTTTGTGTGAGACATTTTTCCATGCCTTCTACGTCACAGACAGATGTGTTATGACACGATTTCTGTCAGTTGTATTAAGTCATGTTTGTAGCTAATTATCAGTACAGTTAAGCTACAAGACGTTCGTAAATATAACGTCTGTATGTAGATAGAATGCCATCAAACGTATTTGATCACTTGTAGAGCCAAAAGTTTCGAACCCGTATTCAGCACATATAAGGTATAAACACAAAAGTATAAACACCAGTTGTTTCAGTATGTTCTATTCTAGTTTTAGTCCCATATTCTGTATAGGTACTCTGCATTTCGTTCGCATATAATCGAATTTCATCACTTGGCACGAGTCATGATCCAAGCGCATACATGGCAGAGATAGGCTGTAGGTCGAGCACTCAGACACGAAACAGTTTGTCCCAATATAGGTTTGGAGATCCAGAAACATATTCCTAAATGGCGTGAAAGCGGACATTTATTCAAAATTACAGGACAGTCTTCTCGACAAATAATTCCATCTTTTGCCGTTAGGATCTCTGGCGAATTAGCATATGTGGAGACGCCTGGTGACGAAAGTTGGAACTACTAAACAACTTGTCCAGGCTGCAGCGTGTCATATACATATCCTTTCCTGACTGGGCTTTTCATCTTGCGGAACTGGCCTTATTAATATACCCAAATGTTGATACGCTATGGTAGTTTTTCATGTCGCGAGTCATGTTTTGAGTTGAGATAGTGTACAAAGAGGATGTAGGTCAAGTGCAAATTCACAAAATTCAGAATTTTGTGCAAGTTATGTTTAGACCTATAATCAGAACAGATAAGAAGTATGTCGGATGTAAATACACAAATTTAATTACTTCAAGTGGAATACTCCAGGCATTAATCGTCTCTGATCGGCTGTATGTCTAGTGTCAAAACTCGTCTTGCTTCGGTTGGAGTAAGTACAGTTTGTAGCCCATATTCTGCACAGTTAAGTAGCCATTCGTTCGTAATTATACGAATTTCAAGACTTTTCCAAAACAAATAAACGAATTTGATCATTTCGTGCGAATGTTGGCTTCAGTCTTTATGGAGCATTGATATGCTGTAGGTTGAGCATGAAAGTACGCATGAGTTGATGTGGCACTTGCATCAACACTATTAAGCTACTTGTCGAACGTCATAAAACGTTTTATTCCGTTTGCTCAGGTAATAATTGGTGTTAATTTTCTGCAAAGATAAATATAGGTCGAGCTCTTATACGTGAATTTCTCAGTTGACGCAATTCATATTACGAAAAAAAATGCAGCACAGATAATGTGATGGCCGAACATCATTACTCTTTTTATGTGGTTTGTTTCAACTCTTGCTTTTAATACACATAAGCTAAATGTGTCCGTCGCTCCCTTGACATTGATTTGTAGCAAGAATCAGTTCCCTAAATGGCGTGGAAGGAGTAAAGTCTTTAACATTACAGAACAGCCTTCTCGACAAATAGTTCCAACTTTCGCCGCTAGAAGCTCTGGCTTCTAGGTGTACTTGTAGGCGCCTGGCAACAAAAGTGGGAACTACTAAGAACTTGCCCAGGTTGCAGGTTGTCAGATCCGTAATGTTCTCCTGACTGGGCTTTACGTCATGCCTAACTGGGCTGAGTTATATACTAATGAATGAACCGAAATGTCGAGGCCCATCACTTAGTACGAGTCATGTTTAGAGCTCAAATACTGCACAGATGGGCTTTATGTCACGTGAAACAACCGAATTTCAGAACTATGTGCAAGTTACATTTAGACCTATAATCAGAGCAGATAAGTATGTCGAAGGCCAATACACAACTTTCATCACATTGTGTGAGACTTTCCATGCCTTCTACGTCAGAGATAGATGCGTTATGACACGATTTCTGTCAGTAGGAATATTCATGTTTGTAGCTAATTATCAGTTCAGTTAAGCTACAAGTCTTTCGAAAATATCCCAAATTCATCACTTATCGAACATCATGTTTCAAGACTAACGTCTGTATGTAGATAGAATGCCATTAAACGTGTTTGATCACTTGTAGAGCCAAAAGTTTCGAACTCATATTCAGCACATATATGGTATAAACACAAAAGAACAAATATCAGTTGTTTCAGTAGGTTCAATACTAGTTTGAGTACCATATTCTGTATAGTTACGCTGCATGTCGTTCGCATATAAATGAATTTCATCACTTTGCACGAGTCATGATCAAAGCGCATACATGGCAGAGAGAGTCTGCAGATCGAGCACACAGACACGAAACAGTTTGTCCCAATATAGGTTTGGAGATCCAGAAACAGATACCTAAATGGCGTGATAGCGGTCATTTATTCAAAATTACAGGACAGCCTTCTCGACAAATAGTTTCAAATTTTCGCCGCTAGGATCTCTGGCGGCTTTGCATTTGTGGATGCGCCTGGTGACGAAAGTCGGAACTACTAAAGAATTTGCCCAGGCTGCAGCGTGTCATATCCATAACCTTTCCTGACTGGGCTTTTCTTCATGCCGAACTGGTGTAATGAAAGTACCCAAATGTTGATACGCTATGCTCGTATTTCATCATTTAGCGCGAGTCATGTTTTGAGTTGAGAGTGTGTGTAGATAGGATATAGGTCGAGTGCAAATACACAAAATTCAGAATTTTGTTCAAGTTATGTTTAGACCTATAATCAGAACAGATAAGACGTATGTCGGATGTAAATACACAAATTTCATTACTTCAAGTCGAATTTAGCATGCATTATTCGTTTCTGATCGGCTGTATTTCAAGTGTCAAAAAACGTCTTGCTGCGGTTGGAGTAAGACAAGTTTGTGGCTCATATTCAGCACAGTTAAGTTGCTTTTCGTTCATAATTATACGATGTCAATACTTTTCGAGAACAAATAAACGAACTTAATAATTTCGTACGAATTGTTGCTTCTGTCTTTATACAGCATAGATATTTTGGAGGTTGAGCACAGAAGTACAAACGATTAGAAGTGGCACATGCATCATCACTATCAAGATACTTGTCGAACGTCAAAAATCGTTTTATTCTGTTAGCTCAGGTAATAATTGGTGTTCATTTTCTGCAAAGATATATTTAGGTCGAGCTCTTATACAAGAATTTCCCAGTTGGCGCACTTCATATTACGACATGAAATGCAGCACAGTTAACGTGATGGGCGAACATCATTACTCTTTTTCATGTCGTTTGTTGCAACTCATGCCTTTAATACACATAAGCCAAATGTGTCCGTCGATCCCTTGACATTGATTTTTAACAAGAATCAGATCACTAAATGGCGTGGAAGTGGTAGGGTCTTTAACATAACAGGACAGCCTTCTCGACAAATAGTTCCAACTTTCGCGGCTAGGAACTCTGGCGTCTAGGCGTAATTGGAGGCGCCTGGCAACGAAAGTGGGAACTACTAAGAACTTGCCCAGGTTGCAGCTTGTCAGATCCGTAACGTTCTCCTGACTGGGCTTTTCGTCATGCCTAAGTGGGCTGAGTTATATACAAATAAATGAACGTAAATGTCGAGCCCCATCTCTAAGTGCGAGTCATGTTTCGAGCTCAAGTACTGCACAGATAGGCTGTATGTCGCTCGAAAACACCCGAATTTCAGTACTATGTGCAAGTTATGGTTAGACCTATAATCAGATCAGATAAGAATTATCTCGATGCCAATACACCATTTTCATCACTTTGTGTGAGGCATTTTTCCATGTCTTCTACGTCACAGACATGCGTTATGACACGAATTCTGCAGTTGGATTATGTCATGTTTGTAGCTAATTATCAGTACAGGTAAGCTACAAGTCGTTCGTAATTATACCAGTTTCATCACTTATCGAAAGTATTGTTTCTCGACTAACGTCTTTAACGTCTGTATGTAGATAGAATGCCATTAAACGTGTTTGATCACTTGTAGAGCCAAATGTTTCGAACTCATATTCAGCACATATAAAGAACAAATACCAGTTGATTCAGTAGGTTCAATTATAGTTTTAGTACCCTATTCTGTATAGATACACTGCATGTCGTTCGCATATAATCGAATTTCATCATTTGACACGAGTCATGATCAAAGTGCATACCTTGCAGAAATAGTCTGTAGGTCCAGCACACAGACACGAAATACTTTGTTTGAACCAATAATGGTTCGGAGATCCAGAAACATTTACTAAATGGCGTGAAAGCGGTCATTTATGGAAGATTACAGGACAGCCTTCTCGACAAATAGTTCCATCTTTCGCCGCCAGGATCTCTTCCTGCTTCGCATATATGGAGGCGCCTGGTGACGAAAGTGGGAACTACTAAGAACTTGCCCAGGCTGCAGCGTGTGATATACATATCCTTTACTGACTGGGCTATTCTTCATGCCGAATTGGCCTAATGAATGTACCCAAATGTTGATACGCTATGCTCGTATTTCATCATTTAGTGCGAGTCATGTTTTGATTTGAGATAGTGTACAGATAGGATGTAGGTCGAGGGCAAACTCACAAAATTCAGAATTTTGGCCAAATTATGTTTAGACCTAAAATGAGAACAGATAAGACTTATGTCGTATGTAAATACGCAAATTTCATTACTTCAAGTGAAATTTTCCAGGCATTATTCGTCTCTGATGGGCTGTGTGTCAAGTGTCAAAACACGTCTTGCTTCGGTTGGAGTAAGTCAAGTTTCTAGCCCATATTCTGCACAGTTAAGTAGTCATTCGTTCGTAATTAAACGAATTTCAAGACTTTTCCAGAACAAATAAACGAATTAAATCATTTCGTGCGAATGTTGGCTTCAGTCTTTATGGAGCATAGATATCCTGGAGGTTCAGCACGAAAGCACACATGATTTGATGTGGCACATGCATCAACACTATTAAGCTACTTGTCGACCGTGATAAAGCGTTTTATTCAGTTGGCTCAGGTAATAATTGGTGTTAATTTTCTGCAAAGATAAATACAGGTCGAGCTCCTTTACATGAATTTCTCTATTGACGCAATTCATATTACGAAATGAAATGCACCACAGGTAATGTGATGGCCGAACATCAGTACTCTTTTATGTGGTTTTTTCAACTCATGCTTTTAATACACGTAAGCTAATTGTGTCCGTCGCTCCCTTGACAGATTAGTAGCAAGAATCAGATCCCTAAATGGCGTGGAAGGGGTAAGGTCTTTAACATTACAGGACAGCCTTCTTGACAAATAGTTCCAACTTTCGCCGCTAGGGGCTCTTGCGTCTAGGCGTACTTGGAGGCGCCTGGCAACGAAAGTGGGAACTACTACGAACTTGCCCAGGTTGCAGCTTGTCAGATCCGTAACGTTCTCCAGACTGGGCTTTTCGTCATGCCTAACTGGGCTGAGTTATATACTAATGAATGAACCTAAATGTCGATCCCCATCTCTAACTGCGATTCATGTTTCGAGCTCAAGTACTGCACAGATAGGCTGTATGTCGCGTGCAAACACACGAATTACAGAACTAGGTGCAACTTATGTTTAGACCTATAATCAGAGCAGACAAGAAGTATGTCGAACGCCAATACACCATTTTCATCACTTTGTGTGAGACATTTTTCCATGCCTTCTACGTCACAGACATGCGCTATAACACGATTTCTGTCAGTTGGATTAAGTCGTGTTGATAGCTATTTATCAGTACAGGTAAGTTACAAGTCGTTTGTAATTATACCAATTTCATCACTTATCGAAAGTATTGTTTCAAAACTAACGTCTATAACGTCTGTATGTAGATAGAATGCCATTAAACGTATTTGATCACTTGTAGAGCCAAAGGTTTCGAACTCATATTCAGCACATATAAGGTATAAACACAAAAGAATATATACCAGTTGCTTCAGTAGTTTCAAGTTTTAATCCCATTATCTGTATAGCTACGCTGCATTTCATTCGCATATAAACGAATTTCGTCACTTGGCAGGAGTAATGATCCAAGTGCATACATGTCAGAGATAGTCTGTAGATCGAGCACACAGACACGAAATACTTAGTTCGAACCAATACGTGTTCGGAAATCCAGAAACAGTTACCTAAATGGCGTGAAAGCGGTCATTTATGAAAGATTAGAGGACAGCCTTCTCGAAAATTAGTTCTTTCTTTTGCCGCCAGGTTCTTTGCCTGCTTTGCGTATATGGAGGCGCCTGGTGACGAAAGTGGGAACTACTAAGAACTTGCCCAGGCTGCAGCTTGTAATATACATATCCTTTCCTAACTGGGTTTTTTTTCATGCCGAACTGGCTTAACGAATATACCCAAATGTTGATACGCTATGTTCGTATTTCTTCATTTAGCGCGAGTCATGTTTTGAGTTGGGATAGTGTACAGATAGTATGTAGGTCGAGGGCAAATTCACAAAATTCAGAATTTTGTGCAAGTTATGTTTAGACCTATAATGAGAACAGATAAGACGTATGTCGTATGTAAATACAGAAATTTCATTACTACAAGTGGAATTTTCCAGGCATTATTCGTCACGGATCGGCTGTATGTCAAGTGTCAAAACACGTCTTGCTTCGGTTGGAGTAAGGCAAGTTTGTAGCCCATACTCAGCACAGTTAAGTTGTTCGTAATTATACGAATTTCAAGACTTTACGAGAAGAAATAAACAAATTTGACATTGCGTGCGAATGGTGGCTTCACTGTTTATTCAGCTTAGATATGCTGGAGTTTGAGCACGAAAGTACAAATTATTTGATGAGGTACTTGCATCAACACTATTAAGCTACTTGTCGAACGTCACAAAAGTTTTAATTCAGTTGGCTGAGGTAATAATTGGTTTTAATTTTCTGCAAAGATAGATATATGTCGAACTCTTAAACACGAATTTCTCAGTTGACGTAATTCATATTACGAAATGAAATGCAGCACAGATAATGTGATGGGTGAACATCATTACTCTTTGATGTCGTTTGTTGCAACTCATGCTTTTAATACACATAAGCTAAATGTGTCCGTAGCTCCCTTGACATAGATTTGTAGCAAGAATCAGATCCCGAAATGGCGTGGAAGGTGTAAGGTCTTTAACATTACATGACAGCCTTCTTTACAAATAGATCGAACTTTCGCCGCTAGATGCTATGGCGCCTTTTGCGTCCTTTGAAGCGTCTGGCAAGGAAAGTGGGAACTACTAAGAAAAAGCCCAGGTTGCAGCTTGTGAGATCCATAACGTTCTCCTGACTGGGTTTTGTCATGCCTAACTGAGCTGAGTTATATACTAATGAATGAAACTAAATGTCGAGCGCCATCACTTAGCGCGAGTCATGTTTCGAGCTCAAATACTGCACAGGTAGGATGTATGTCGTGTGCAAACATAGGAATTTCAGAACTATGTGCAAGTTATGTTTAGACCTATAATCAGAACAGATAAGAAGTATGTCGAACGCCAATACACAATATTTATCAAATTGTGTTAGACATTTACCATGACTTATACGTCACTGATAGATGCGCTATGACACGATTTCTGTCAGTAGGATTAATTCAAGATTGTAACCAATTATCAGTACAGTTCAGACACAAGTCTTTCGAAAATATCGCAATTTCATCACTTATCGAACGTCATGTTTCAAGACTAAAGTCTGTATGTAGATAGAATGCCATTAAACGTATTTGATCACTATCTACAGCCAATCTCTTCCACGTATTGTCTTCGATCATGACTTGTGCCTAGTGTTGAAAGTCGTTTATGTGCGATAGACATGCAGCGTAGCTGAACTGAATAAGGGCTTGAAACTAGAATTGCACCTTCTGAAGCAACTGGTGTGTATATTCTATTGACCTACACCTTATATGTCCAGAATATGGGCTCGAAACATTAGCCACAACAAATGATGAAGTTTGTTTAATGGCATTCCATCTATATCCAAACTGCT
>Ga0268261_10000241_pt1 | contig 33386 bp, 19 predicted proteins | sample TergutNc150P1_FD_190353 | JGI IMG/M metagenome (GOLD analysis project Ga0268261, IMG submission 190353) | Nasutitermes corniger P1 segment gut microbial community from laboratory colony in Florida, USA - Nc150 P1 (SPAdes) (version 2) | ecosystem: Host-associated > Arthropoda: Insects >... | reverse complement strand
TGGCTCGTGTCAGGGTGGGCCATGGGATGGCAGGTCAAAACTCTTGTGTTGTAGGTGGTTGTCTCCTTTCCTTAAGCTTGTGTAGAAGGGGCTTCCAAGATTTGCTTAAGGTCAGGCCATCTTTTCTGTTAATATTGTGTGGGTGCATTTCAAGTTCAATAGCTTCCCTGATGAGCCGATTCATGTATCCGGTTTTAGCAGAGAGGAGTTTTGTATCCTGTAGTTTAATTATGTGGTCATGGTTAATACTGTGTTCTACTGCTGATTTGTCGGGTTGTGCCAGCCTTATATGTCTATTGTGCTGATACGGAGTTGGACTGATCGACCGCTTTGTCCAATATAAACCTTGCCGCATTCACATGGGATGTTGTATATGCCCGGTGTTCTTAATGCATCCTTGACAGGAGGAAGGTAGCTGAATATTTTTTTAGGTGGTAGGGCGACACTTTTGATGTTGTGTTTGGCCAGCATTCTGCTGAGTCGGCCAAATGTTGTTTGGGTGTACGGTATGTATGTTGTCGAGGTGGGTTTATCATCGGTCTTGGCGGTCCGTGTTGCCGGTTTCATGGCTCGTTTAGCTGTTGATGACTGTATCCATTGTCCTTGAAGAGGGTGGTGAGAAATTCTAGTTCTTGGGGGAGGGAATCCTGGTCACAGAGGGCTTTGGTTCTGTGTATCAGGGGAAGAGAGGACTGATTGTTTGTTAGTAGGATGGTGATGCGAATTCTGGTGTAGGTAGAGATTGGTATGGGTGGATTTCCGATATACTTTGTGCCCTAGGGAGCCGTCTGTTTTTCTGTAGATGTCAATGTCCAGGAATGGGAGGTGGCCTTCTTCTTTTTCCATTGCAAACTGTATCTTGTTGTGGAGTCCAATGGGGTGGTTCAGAAAATCTTTCAGTTTTTCTTGGCCATGGGGCCAGATGACGAAAGTGTCATCTACATATCTGAACTAGCATACAGGTTTGTGTGTCGTTTGTTCTATTGCTTTTTTCTCATAATCCTCCATGAAGAAATTCGCAATTACCGGAGAAAGTGGTGAGCCCATTGCTACCCCGTCCGTTTGTTCGTAGAACTGTCCATCAAAACAGAAATATGTGGATATTAGTACGTACTAACACTAGTAAGTGTAACTAAAATTTTTCAGTACCTTCTGCCACTCCCTGAATTTGTCACACAAGAGAGACCCTGCTCCACTAAGTTGGCTAGGCTAATACACTGTTAATGCCATTAGATAAACAACTAAAAAAGAGTGCACGACCAAAACCCTCAGCTGTCTCGATTTCATTCAGACATGCTTTTCACCCAGTTAAGGGACTGAGAGAATAACGGATGAAGAATTTGATTAAAAATGGGCTCATTTTGCTATCTTAGCAAACCCAAAGCAACACATTTGTATCAAGTGTGACTTCCAGCGTTTGTTTTGGACTTATTTACATGGGGTTGTATATAGGGATAACGAATGTGTTCCTTAGGCAGACTATTTATGGAATTGATATTTTTTATCTGAGTGTGAATGAAGCGAAAGTCTACTTGACATCGTTTATGTGTGTCTATAGTGAGGTCAGACAAACATTCCAGTGACGTCGAGAAGTCATACGCTGACACACGGGTGACTCAGGTAACGAAGAAAGGGACAGGTCGGTTCTCTGTGTTACATGCGAGGGAGTGCACATTACGGTGAAGAGCAGCACAGCCGAGACACGGAACTCTGTCGGCCTTTGAGAGTTGTGATCGAGACAATGGGATCTATGCCTGATGTCACGTGGAGTTATCTCAGTATCGTAATTAGTGTGTAATTGGGACATGATAATGCACTGCATGTCGCAACAAAAACCGATGATATAAGAGAAAAATAACTTATTAACTGTGTTACATCAGGGAGTGGTATAACGTATGTATAGTCTCCCTACTGTCATTTTCACCTTAAAACTACGGAAATATTAAACATCACTTTTGTTTTTCTTTGAGAAACAGGAGGAAGAAAGAATTCCAAGCCTGATAATGCTGGAATTATTGCACCAGCATTCTTCCTGATGCTGAGAAATGAAGATCTGTTTGAAGAAGATCTGGCCCGTGTTGAAGAATCCACTGTAGTTACGCAGAAATCATATTCCGACCGCCAGCCACTCTTACATTCGCACACCATCAGTTTTTACAGATTCATGTCTATGAGCGGAAGAGTGTCATCGGAAGCGAAAGAAAACGAAGTCTGAGACCTCCGAACAAGTCTTATAAACGCATGAAATAGCTCCAGGCTCAATAATGTGTATTCAGAAAGTATGAGGTTGTTGTGGTTCGCAAATTCCATAGATAAGAGAAAATGTTACGACGACAGAAATGCATGCCTGTTTTATGTGCTTGCCAACATAAACTTGGTGCATATTGAAAAAGTTATAAATAATTATTTGTTTCTTATATTCAGCACGTTGTATTTGTAGTGTACTCCGTATGCCTGCAAAATAAGTAGACACACACACACACACACACACACATATATATATATATATATATATATATATATATATATATATATAATTTCACTGCTTTCATCTCGTACTGTCAATGCCGCTGTCACCTACTGTAGTATAAAGTGGCTGTGGTTATCTCACTCACTCATTTCGCCCCATCTGTTTCAATTGTAACTAGTTTTAGCAATAAGGGATATAAATTAAAGCCGTTATCGTTTTAAATGAGTAGGTGAAAGAAATTCAGATGTTATTTGTAAAAACTAAATTAAAACATCGCAATTTAAATATTAAATTATTCAAAATAACTTATTATTTTGTATTTCTAAAAGCTGAAACTTTTACCGTTTCAGTGTATTCACCTCCTTCACTTTGAATTTTCTTCTTTCGGGTTATGACGCAGGTTTCCTGGCTAATACGGCCACGACCTTTCGTGGTAACGTAGTGTCAACATTGTTAAGAGTTGAAAGGATGAAGGTGAGAGCACAACGTTGCCTCGGAACGTCCAGATCCTCTTACCAGTGACACTCTGTCATATTGCAATCTATATTTTGTTATCCCATCTTCCGTCTCAGTGTTTGTCACCATATTTATTATTTTCGTACTTCCAATTCAAAACTTATTATACAGAAATTTCTAAGTACAATCTCCAAATTTAACAGAAATGCCATCTAAGTTCTTGCCATATGTATGACGCTGCGTCTTTTTAGTGCCACGCTTTATCTCGTCTCGTTTGTAAGATAAATTATAAATAAATAAATATTTTTTCTCAAGGCAGATTAAGTGGCCAAAGATGGGTTTAAATGAAAATAAACGTGAATGTACTTATGAGGGAAGTTCATGAGGTTAAATATGGGAGAAACAAGTGCTAGAATATTTTGGAAATCAGCATCTGGATAGAACAATAAGGAGGTGGAAATAGGCTATTAGAATCAAAGTTGTTTCCGCCTTATTAGCTTACATGAGCTTTGATATATGATAACTGGAATGAATACAGAGGCCTAAGGATTACGTTGTCCTTGCGCAAGCATTTAGTTGACAAAACGTTGGTTACAAGCAAAGACGTGTTAGTAGTCCAGACGTTCTGCAGAGCAGAGTCCTTCTTGAGAAGCAGATTGTCGCTCAGCCGTCAAGAAATACCCCAGATTTTGCGACACCCAAAGTTTCAGATCTGCCAGCACCTGGACCCTACTCTGAAGGAAAGTATCCAGCACACAGGGTAATGCTTATATAAACATACAAGAGAAAAAATTTAATCCTTCTGTGTTTTGTATTTAAATGCCATGTTGCGTAAATTAGTTTGATTCAAATTTAACTGCAAACTATCTTACATAAAATATTGTTACTTATACTCGTATTTTGGTCAGTTTTATACACGTGTGGGATCCAACGCTCAAGGCACTTATTATTATAAGAACTTTACATAATTAATTTTAATGTATAAAACATAGAGAACTCTAGATAAGTTGGTTTCAGGCAAAGTGTATATAAAACTGCAAAAAAAGGGGGGGGGGATGTTTTTGGGTGTGTCGAAGAAATAATCAGATCCATGTGCAAAGTTTGTCTTTTTTAATCAATATTAAAATATTTAAATACACGAAAAATATTACTATCTGAACCATTAACAGAAAAAATGGCTTATAACAAAAATACCATCGTGTACAGAAATATGGGACTTGAGAAATCACATTCGTATTCTTCCGTCTTTAGATCATGACGGTTTGTCCTATATATATATATATATATATATATATATATATCTACTGCATTAAGGTAATATTTTGTCACAGAAATATGCAATGTCATGATTCGTGCCATTGCTTTGGCTTCCAGACACATATACTTCCAAATTATGGTTTCTCCTCGAATAAAAATACACCACCCTGAAAAATATCTGGCAATATAATTTCCTCAAACTGAGTGAATAACATAAGGAGGAGCTGGCAACCACTCTCAATCTGCCACTTTTCCCTCAGGGATCACTGATATTAGTGCGATGATGGCGCCAATATTATTTTATGAGATAATTGACGTTGGTATTGAAATAGGATTTCGGGATTCATAGAAAGGTCGTTTAAAAGATTTTACTGCTGAGTCAGTCGTGAAGCTAAACAGTATTCAATAAAATTTCGGATTCATTGCTGTTCACAGAGGAGAGTAGATTGAACGTAAGACGATTTCTTGACACTAATTGGATAACCTGTTCGGTTTTAGTCCTTTAATGTTGTTTGCAGTAAGCTTTGGTTTCGTTTTAACACACACTATACATTCTCGCAAAGACTTTGACGTATAGTTACTACACTGATGGCTGACAGTGAACGACATCAGTTGGATAATTCAAACAGTACTTACTGCAATTAGATAGCACTTAACTTTTAATTAATCTACAATAATTTTTGAATTTAAAATCACTTGATTATTGGTTTCACATACTTATTCACTTACATTATATTTAATAAAATTTTGATTAGGTAATAAGTAAATTTTGAAGTGCAAATTTTTTATGCAATTTATTATTCTCTTCAGTCAGTCGATCGGTCAATAAGCACTTCAAAACGTTTAAATCTCGCGGTTATAAGGCAGTCATTTGGCTTCGGACGACTATTTGGCAGGTCTGGCCGAAAGGCAAAACCCACATGATGATTTATCAACACTGACAGCTATCAAGCAGCAACACTTTGACTTCCGGTGGTGCAAAAAAGAAGTTGCCCGAACAACAGTCGCACATGTGAAAACTGTCGCTTCGGCCGTTTGTTAAATGACGCTATTAGCAGAGAGAGAAGAGTTCGCTTTTAAAAATAAACGTTTGTCGTGCCTATCAGCAACACAGTAGCCTACTAGTAATATTGGTTACACTAAAGAATTTAAATTATAATTCATTTTGCGCGACAAGTTCGGTATTAGAACTGGGACTTTCCCCAATAAAAGTTTCATAATTTGAATTCTTCGCCCAACATTATTAGTGACCAAATGAATTAGCTCCTATGAGACGAAAACCATATGCAATTTGGGATTCAAGGTTTACACGGCGATGTGTTTGAGGGCTCTATTATTTTGTAATATAACTCTGTATCACTAGATATGTACGGTTTCCGACGTTTCGAAGGGACATAATGTCTTCGTGCTAAAGGATCAGCTCGAATACATTTCCAACGCATTTAAAATTGGGTAAAGTGGCGGATTTCGTCATGTTACTGACTCATGTGCAACCTATCGGATATCCTTAAAATTTTATCTTAAATGTTCAGTCACAGAAGGAAAGTACTTTAAGGTCCTTTGGGAAAATCTGTTCACATTTCTTTATTTATGAGCATCTATGTCGTAAGATAGATGGATTCTTCTAGCTACTCTCCATTGAAAGCTCCATTGCTCGAAACTTTGATTTCTCTCATTTGGTGAAAAGTTTTGCATGTGTGAAGACGAAAAGAAATTGACTTTCTTTAAAGAATTTTTCAACACCTTATACATTTTTATGCTTGTAATACAATTAATTAATTTAACGAGTTTTTTATTAACACTTTTACGCGCTGTAATATAAAAATATTGTTTAAATAATATGGAGGGCTAGAAGGGACGCCGCGATGCCTAAGGACGGAACTGCCTGAGACACCCAGGGAGCAAGTGAAAGTAGTGACATGAACTGGACTCAACTAGCATACGATAGGATTCAGAGGCGGAGGTTTTTCAGCTGAAGGCAATAAATCATGGCGTTTCTAAATCCGGGAAGTTCCGTAACCACCTAAGTTAAATGGGCTTTTTAGGGCCTTTGTTCGTGGAATAAGACGAATGACAATCTTGTAACGTGTTGAGATTTATGGGTACTTCCGGACAAACTTTACAGGAACAAGATAAATCATTTCGAGGAAATCTAGTGTTACAAAAAATGTCAGCAGTCCCTTTTTACACAACATGGCAACGTGCTTCATTTGGTGAAAAGTTTTGCATGTGTGAAGACGAAAAGAAGTTAACTTTCTTTAAAGAATTTTTCAACACCTTATACATTTTTATGCTTGTAATACAATTAATTAATTTAACGAATTTTTATTAACACTGTTACGCGCTATAAAATAAAATTATTGTTTAAATAATATGGAGGGCTAGATGGGACGCCGCGATGCCTAAGGACGGAACTGCTTGAGACACCCAGGGAGCAAGTGAAAGTAGTGACATGAACTGGACTCAACTAGCATACGACAGGACTCAGAGGCGGGTTTTTTCAGCTGAAGGCAATAAATTATGGCGTTCCTAAATCCGGGGAGTTCCGTAACCACCTACGATAAATGGGCTTTTTAGGGCCTTTGTTCGTGGAATAAGATGAATGACAATCTTGTAACGCGTTGAGATCTATGGGTACTTCCGGACAAACTTTACAGGAACAAGATAAATCATTTCGAGGAAATCTAGTGTTACAAAAAATGTCAGCAGTCACTTGTTACATAACATGGCAACGTGCTTCTGACATAACGCAGCTTCGTACGTTGAATAATACCAAGGCCACCAGTGACGCAGCAGTTAAACTTCCCATGGCATTTACTGTTCTTGTTCCATGTTCACAACAAGGGCCGCGAAACCCTGACATTCCACAGACCTTTTTTCATGGAACCGCGAAGTATTAAATAAATATTTTGATATGTATATCACAATATGTGTGTATGTAAATGTACATATACATTTCTCACTATTTCATATAGGCCTGTATATCGTATTATACGTTTACATATACACAGATAAAACAGTAAGAAGTATTTATTTTTTTAAAAAATAAACATAGGTTGCAAAGAAACAGAAACGATCCAGTGCTCGAATCCCGTTAGGGGAAAGAAGTTTATCTTTCCTCCGAAACCTCCAGACTGGATCTGTAGCCTATTTACGTTCCAATTCACTGGGAACTTGGGGCGTGAGGATGACCACTCGTCTCCATTTAGTGCCGAGTTTAAAAAAGAGTGAAAATATTTCTCAAATCTTCCTATATTTCTTCATAGCATGTGTAGAGCCAATTTTAACCTTGTTATATGGTACATCAAAATTTATTTTTTACAGTGCTTCCAAAATTTTAAAAATTTTAACGTCTACAAATTCACAAGTTATAAAAAAATCTCGCAGATCTTAAGATCCAAGTCGCTTTGAACAAATTTACATACAAAATTTCACTTAGCCTTCCTACAAATTTAAGCTGTCCAAGTCAGGTACAATTTATCATCATCATCATCATCACCACCACCACCATCACCATCATCATGTTTATGAAGAGTTAGGCGTGTTTCCTCTTCCTTAATCCTCAAGATGAAGTTGGTCCCTCTATCTCTTCCTCAGCTGTCCTATGTCCCTTCGTTCTTTTGGTTTATATTCTAGTGCTTGTTTTGTTATTCCAGTTGTGTCCATCCTCTGTACGTGCTGTAGCCACTTTTTCTGGTACTGTTTTATTTCCTTTACTGTGCTCTGAGCTCCCGTTTTTCTCCAATACATTGATTCTTTTCTTTATCTAGTTTTGTTATTCCAAGTAAATGTCTCAAAAATTTCATCTGTGCTGCTTCTAAACGTCATTCCTCTCTTTTCTTCAGTACCCAAACTTCACTTCCAAATTTCAATGCCGCTTTAGCTGTAATGTTGTGAATTCTTACTTTTGTTTCTCTGTTCATTTGTTTTCCAAAATGTCTCCGTATAGCTCCGTTTATTTTGTTATACGTTTGCAATTTGTCTTCTAAATCACTTTTGTATTCTCATATACAATACCCCAATATTTAAAATCTCTTACTTGTTCAATGATAATGTCGTTTATCACAATTTTTGCCCTCTGTATGTGGTTTCCACACACATTGCAAGGAAGATTTATTTAGACAAAAGTGAGTTTGATCAGTGTTTTCAGCTGATGCACTAAAACACGAGTCCTGCTTTTGAATTCTCAGAATCCGTGTAGCTCACTGAATGAAATAGTAGAACAATTAAAAAAAAGCGTGTTTAAGAAATGAGTAAAAAAATGTACTTATAAATATGCGTTGACCTTAATTTTTTGGAAATACTTTGAGAGTAATGAATTTAATTGTATGTTGTTGTTCGACGTCTACAGTTGACATTTGTATGGGTTGCTTGTGTTTAACCACAATCTGCTAAGATTTTAGCCAAAATTACCGGCTCTGCTTTGAGTTATGCCACTACTGTTAAAAAATTACTCACAAATCTAAATTCTCACTTGTAACTTAAGCCAGTAGTCTGAAAAATAAAACCCACTTTAAAAAAATTATTAAAAATCAAATAAACTTAATACTGCCAAACAAACATGGAAACATAAACTTTTGTTAAGAATGTGTCTAAACTAAGGCCACTGACTTGAAATCATTCTTGATCAAATTTTAGTCCGTTATAAAAACTTGAATGGCAGCGTGGCAGAATTTCATTATTTATTAAAAACTGAAGATTATTATACTTTATTTTGGAAATGGGAATAGAATAAAAATAAACCCTTTTAAGTAGCACATTCTGAAACAGCTTCAAAGACTTTCTAGTCTTGCTTGATGTGACATTAACACATTTAAGCTCACAAGTCTTTGGGCATTAATATCTCCCAGAGACCAGTACGTTTTGAAAATATCGCGTCTTTACTGCTCGGAGACCATAGAAGAACATTTCAGTCTACAAGTAGCCTTACAAGTGGGAAGTATCTTCCGTTCAGGTATTTCAGTACCACTTTTAAAGCTTTTGTATGCGTGTGCTGTATTTCGTAGCAATTAGTTTTATTTCTTTTCCATTCTGATGGCGCGACTCTTTACCTTTTGTTGCTCTTCGGCTTCCTGTTTTTTTTTTTTTTTGTGGGGCAAATCTGTATATTGTGGTTCATTCAATGCAGAAACGTTGACCTCATCAAATAAAGAGCTCTGGTTATCAGAAGGATAGAAGAGTGAGTCAAACACAACTTGTGAATATATTGTTTTATTTACAAGGTGTAGTTTAGAAGTGACTACATGTTTCAGCCTTCTTTTCTAGGTCATCATCAGGTCGTATGTCTTATTCAAGGAAACTATACAATATGTGATATTAAGTCGTTAGTATTCAATGAGATCTCGTTTTCATCTATAAAATCTTTTCATTAAGTAATGAATGATTAGTTATAGAATTTCGTAAAACTTAACCAACGTATTTGAGAAAAGGGATAAAGTTGTAACACATTAGAAATATGTTTATGTGTAGTATAAATCGCCGATAGGCGAATGATTGGATAATATGTTTGTTAAATATTGAATAATGTAATTATAAATAGTTATAAATATTCTAAAATCTAACAACGTACATAGGAAAGGATAACATATTTGGGAGTATTGTTATATTATGTTTATATGCCGATGGGTGAGTAACTGGATCGTGTGTGTATTCGTAGTAATTGGGCTGTAGAAGATGTTATGTAGAATTATTTACTCGCCTATAGTGAAGATCGCCAGTTATGTGCAGTCGTAGTAATTGGGTACTGGAAAATGCTATGTAGAGTTGGTGTTTTACTCATCTAGAGTGAAGATCGCTAGCTATGTAAAAATTTGGTTTACCATCTATATCGAAGATCGCCAGCTGAAGTTGGATTTTTGTGTATTTTCTGGCAAGGAGCAGTCAAAAACGTTGTAGATTTCAGGTGCGTATTTTTCAGATATGTCATGCATGAAGTATGCAGTAAAGTGCTTGGAGGTGGCTGGTACGTGGTATGTTAGTTGTTATCTGTGGAGAAATAATGTATTGTAAATCTGTGAATATATGGATGAGTTTTATTATTATGAAAGTAGATAAAAAGGTAGTTCCATATAGGAGAGATGTCAGATAGTGTAGCTATCCTTCTTGTCATAGACAATGTTCCGTATTCTGTTGTAAGTCCCACTATGGGAGCTACATTAATAATACTTGAGAACTGGCGCGTAGCTTTTTGTTGATGTTGAGAAGTAGTGGTGTACACACGTCAATGCTTGGTAGAAGACTAATTACGCGTATTCGTAGTGAAGTGAATGGTATTGATCGGTGTAAGGGTGGTGCATTTGGAAAGGGGAGGGGGAGATGGCTAGTTTACATTAGGTACGTTTTTAAGAATAGTATCGAAAATTCTATTGGAGTATATTGTATGGTCATCACTGAGGAGATTGTTGGAGGCAGCTTCTATGTGAATACGAAATCCTTCAATTGTATTGAGGCGAAGGCCCTTCTTTTGGATTTGTACTATTTGTATAACACCGTGGATATTTCCAAAGGAATGCATGTGTTCAAATAAATATTGTGCAAATTTAGAGGTGTGACTATTATTTCGGAATAAGCGTCTGTGTTTGTATCTTGTTATGAAGTCTCTAATTGTTTTTCCTATGTATGCCTTCTTACAGTCGGGACATGTTAGTTTATACACTCCGGAAAATGAAAATTTATCTGGGTTCTAGATATTATGGTTATCAGAAGTGTCTGAATAAGAATCATCACTTAATGAATAATCCGGGTTGGTGTCTGGATCTCCAGTTGCAGATGTTGATTCGTTGTTTGGTGAAGCAGTAGCATCACATTCCTCCGTTTGTTCATCCTCAGCAGAAGCAAGCATACACGATGAAACAACTGAAACAGCACATTAAATTACTTATGTAGTCGTATCAATTTGCTATAAGGCTCATTTTTATAATCAGTTTAACTTGATTTTGAGTTGGAATCTCATTTCCCACAGAAATATGAAGAAAAATAACAGAAAATTCTGTGGCTGGAAGGACATCACAATCGACGTCAGATTATTAAATTGAGTCCAAATAAAATAATGTGTAGACAATAATAACCAATCGTAAAAATAGTTTTCACAACATCGATCTAAACTTTCTTCTCGAGGTTTGGGGTTCAACGTGAGAGTTTCATCTTTGATGCAGTTCGTATTTAACTTTGAAACACCACAAACTACCCATGTTCCGTCCCGATTTTTTGTAGCCTAAAAAGAATCAAAATTTCAGCAATTAATTCTATGAAATGTAACTGCTAAAAGAGAAACGTTAGTTCCCATTGTTAGTTCTCAAGTATTGAAATTGCCAAAAAATTGCCACACGTGGCGGCTTCTGTTTGTGATGTTTTAAAATTCGCAAGCTAAGCGGTTATATTTTCCTTCTAAATTTAATGGCTGAAAGGTGAGAATGTCGAAGGTTCTAATGTTTGTAAGACAATAATGATAAATATTGTACCTAAAAATAGTAATATATGGCGCGCTTGCGAGGGATAAATCTGTAAACAGAAAACTGAAGGTAATAATTTTATAACCCCGTTAGTCATTTCCAGCATTCAAGTCGGTGACGTGCATGCTTTAAAATTATCGACAGAAAAATTAAGACGAATAATCAAATGACTTACCGTATTCCAACGTGCAGCAACATTTCTTATTCTCTACTTGCAATCCTCGTTCTCCCTTCTATAATGAAAGTCAACTAATTGTTAAAGAACGACCACACAGCTTGAATACTAATGGCGTACCTCTTAATATAATAGAAACAACAATTCAACAATGACCTCAAATAAAAAAAATGCCACTATTCCATGCACATAGCACACTTCTTCGCTTGCATAGTCGGCGACACATTGCACAGATGCCACTGTTGAACGAACCAATAGTAAATCTCAATGTGCAATTACGGCACTGTCATCTTCTAGCGGGTTATGTTTCAACTAACACTTGCACCAGTAATGTCGGATGTAGTTGTCATACTTTTGAGCTCAACTGTGGTATTAGCTCCAAAAGCGCAATTTTTTAGTTGTGCGACTATTGCATTCAGTGAAAGATATGTTAGACATACTGATTGGCAACGTGAAAACAAAAATTCCATTTATACGTCAGAAGCAAGTGCAGTAGTGTTTCACCTCTTTAATATTATACGGAAAGTATCTGCCCAGATATCAGCCAGGCTACGGTGTCTTCTTAGTTCTTGGAAGTGGAAGTCGGAATATTACGTTAAAATTACTCCTATCAAGCTCCTTATAACATCTTACACATTTTATGACATTTTCTCATTTTCATCAATGCTATATAGCCTAACTTCTACAGTTAAAACAGCATTTTTAAATAACTTACGCACCAAAACATGTGACATGTATTCCACAGAAGAGTATGTAAACAACCTAGGCAATTCCATTTATGTTGTATAATGTGTGAGTCAGATTTTAGGCTGACGAAATTATGAATTGAAATGAAGTGACACAAGGTTTGAGTTTAAATACTGTGTCTGCTCCAAAAACGTCAGCTATCTGCTACCACAAACATCTCCGCAGCCGATATTCTCACCAGAGAGTACAAAAGACGGTTTTGTGTGTAAAACTGACGTGGTAATATTTACACGTGCCACGTTTGTTTGGAAAGATTCTGTTTGTTGTATGTTTTCTTCTGGGTAATTCCCCGGCGTCTGAATTTTATATGCCGACGTTTCGGAACACTCTGTCTGTTCCATCTTCATAGGGAAGTAGGTAAATAGTTATTATTTACCTACTTGCCTATGAAGATGGAACAGACAGAGTGTTCCGAAACGTCGGCATATAAAATTCAGACGCCGGGGAATTACCCAGAAGAAAACATACAACATAGAGAACACGGCGAAAGTTTGAAATCAAGAATACATCACATTCTCTCCCTAATGGTAAGACGAAATTTCTGACGTCATGAGAATTGAGATTGCGGAATTCCGGAGTAAGAAGCGTCACTCTGTACATGTTCAGCTGTCGCTATTGATAAGTGGCTAAGGTGTGTGCTGTCTCGAGAAGGGCGGCCCGAGAGATAAGACAGGAAATAGGAACAACGACGAAGATGCAAGCACTGTTTATTCACGACGCCGGTAACGTTAAGAAATAGCGACCCTTCCCACAAAAGACTAGAAATCAATTGGAGAATGTCTTTGATTTTTAGTGAGAATAATGCATCTAAGCTTGGGGTTTGAAATCTTTAATACTTAGGTGAAGAAAGGCCATAAATGTAAATCACACAACGAGAAATACCGGCTGTGTAAATAAGGCTTCCACAAATGGCAATCTAATGGTTGACACAAATGACTCGTAGACAAGAAGTTACCTATGAAGTGAGACAAATTCACTCCGACTACGTCCACACTTTGAATATGGAGGGGTGATTTTGACAGACAAACACTCGAAATACATTTCTGCAACACTCCTCTGTTAATGTGTATCTATTACACAATTATAGAATTAAAAATAAAAGGACATTACCGGAAATATTTATCCTGTTCGGTTTATTCTAATCACACTAACCTTTTTCCGCAATAGTGTAGAAAATGTACAGGGGGTTTACATGTTCTATATTCTAGAAATTTATTGACGTACACATTATTACAGTGCTCGTATTCCTGTAGGCTTCCCTGCAGATACATGATATTCCATTTTGTATTTCAGTAGCTACACGGTTTGGAAAAGCGTGGAAAATACAAGTACGATATTTTTATACGTACGTATGAGAAGGTTAATTCCGCATGGGATTACATACTGCATCAGACAAAATGGGTAGACTTTTAGTTGAAAGCAACGTGGTCGGCACAAAAGTAACGAATTCCAGTAGAATGGTTATATAAGTCACTACTGCAATTGTTTTACATGTGTAAAGCATAACATCTCTCTTTCACCTCTTCGGACAACTTGATGCTTAATAATGCCGGCAGGTAAGTCTGGTGGATTTAAGTTTGCTTATATTAAAAAAAATGAGATGAACGAAAATTTTTTAGGAGATGACTTTCGAATTTAAATAAGGCACTCTATTCGTGCTACAGTGGCACACTGAATAATAGAAACATAGCAAGTAAAGGATTGCTTGCAAACTAGAATATGCCCAAGTTGCTTACTGTATGTTCATTTTTAGGGGCTTGTGCAAAATTGCAAAAAGAGACTATTAGTTTCTTCGTGTCCGCCTGCCCTTCTATCCCTCCGTCCGTATGGAACAACTTGAGTCCCACTGGATGGAATTTCACGAAATTTGATATTTGCAAAACCTATCGAGAAAGTTAAAAGTTCTTTAAAATATGACAAGGATAACAAGTACTTTACATGAAGGCTTATATATGTGTATGACGATATCTCGCTAAATTCTTCCAAGAATGAGAAATATTTCAGATAAACGTTGTAAATTAAATCCAAACAGACATTTTATGTCCAAAAACTTTATTCCAAAAATCGTTTTGTTTATGATATAGGCCTGATGTAGCAAAATATGATAGAGCCAGACAAGCCACAGATGAACACATAATACGGTGCATGCTGTATTACTTAATTGTTAGTACGAATAAACAGATATTTGTCGAAATTCATATATCTTGTTTCATTGTCTCTGAAATTATATCTTTGACACCAATTCAAATTTACAAGAGCCGCATTCTGCACATTGCTGAACTAAAAGTTTTAATTCAGTGACTGGTTAAAGAGATACTTCTTATGAATTAATATTTCACTGCATATTGAAGTCTTCTGTGATGTGACGTCACATCGACTTGTAAATAGTTGCCGACGTTTGGGAAGGCCATAATGCCTCCATTTTTAGGATAAAGTTTCGGAAAAAAAATTTTGAACTAGAAATTATGATCACTTCCTTGCTGCAGTATGCAGTAAGTACAACTGACGAGCTCACTCCAGTCTCCTTTTTGCAAAGCAGACAATTTCTTAGCCTTTCAAGAAATTCCCTCAGCTTTACGGAACCTGAAACTTTTTTATGTTTCTACAGCAGGCCTCAGTGTATCCCAAACTCAGTCAGGTGAGTGTTTCTACACCCTTACGCTCTATTTTCCTGCGAGCCCTTTTAACATGTCATCTACGTGTGGGCCTCGAATTATTTAAAAATGTCCACACCAAAGCATAAGAAATTTTGTAACTGCTTCACACGTGCAACATGTCGCTCGACCTCTTCTTCAATAGTGTAATTACAATAACAACTCGGTGAAACTTTTCGGTAACAGAATCTGTTTCCGTGACGGATTATAATTCCGACTTCAATATATAAGTAATTTAATTACATTATACTCGTTTTAAAATGACTTTCGTAATTGTCTGTAGAAAGGAAGATAACCAATACATCAGAGTGGACTGCTGCTTCCGTCGTATATCCTGATTGCAGTTGTACCAGGGTTCTCTGAAATGTTAGCATATATCTACCAGAATACAAGACATAATTATTGAACATGATTATCTCTATAATCATCCAAATCTCAAAGTTTAAGGAAGTCCTGCACACTATAAGAAATGATTTCGTAGACTGCACAGGATCTCATAAACGATAACTCAGTGAGTGAAGTCAGGAGGTGCAAAATGAACAGTCATGTTTCAATTTTTGGCACAATATTAAGCTTTTCCACTACATCACTTCCAATCTGCAGGGTCCACCAATTTATTTACCGAGGGTACTGAATTAAATCGAAGGACTGTGAAGCTGGCCAGCTCTGCGAGGGAATGTGAGAGTGACATGTTTCTGAAAGATAAGTATGGACACTGAAAAAATGGAAATTGTGGCCTATTTAAGGGAAATTTACCATAATTAACCCGGAGACAGGAAGGCTATGACAAAAATCTGGATTTGAAAACGTGTAGAAATTTGTACGATTATCTGTGCAACATGTCCTCGGCGCATGCTGACAAAATGAGTCACGTCTACCTTAGAACAAATTCAAAGCCCTCAACGATGTTCCATGCTTCACAATAGTAAAGTACTTTACCGTAAATTAGAGCAAGTCATGGTAACGGAAAACCCAGTCACCTAAGAATGACGTGTAAATCATCGTGACTAAAGTTATCTCAGCTAGGGGTAAACCGTTTTCACTGGTCTGTTTGCTTTTGAAAGCGTCATTCATTCTAGTGCATTTACATTTCATCCCTCCTTGTCGTGGCATTATGATAAAGCTTGAACGAATTCTACTCAAGGCCCAGTGACGTCACACCCCAGCTCGCTTCGCGGAACTGCGACACGGCTTCGCACTCGTGACATAGATATAAGCGCAGTTCAATTGACAAGATAAGTGACAGCAAGATTTGCCATGGCAGCTAGTACTACGGGTCCAGTCAAAGCGGGGCTCTGCCTTGTCGTTTGTGTCGCATATCTGGCAGTGACTTGTGGTAAGTAAACATTTTAAGCAGGTTCTGATTCAAACTGACGGGTTTAAAATTACTAATGAATTGTATTAAGCCATAGCGGTCTGACAGCCACACTAAAAGCGGGGTTATGAAATTAATTAAAATAATTGTAGCTGCTTTAAGCCCAGAGTCGCTGGTGTGATTCGATTACAATGGCTTACATGAATTTGCTCTGTTACTGGTTCAAGGTTCAGAATGGGTTACAGTCAAATACAAAACAAGGCTGTCAGAGTGATGTTTGGAGTTTATAGGTGATATGATGTTAACATAAAGAGCTAACTACTCCTTCCACAAATTGTTTAAACCCTCCGTGACTGACTCATCACGTTATCTGCAACACGTAACCTCGAAAATATCCCATTTTATGAAACCTATTTCAATGAAGACATATTTTTTGGGTGTTAAAATTTTTGTTCCTCTCACAAGAGAATTTCAGTAATTTACTTACTACCGAACACACCACACTAATTCAGTCTAACACCACACATGTTTATTTAATGTAACTGTTTACCTTTCATGTATGCTACATGTTTCAGCTTATACTTAGGCTATATTCAGGCATGTCAATAAAAAATTCACACAAATGAAGATAAAATAAGAATCTAAGGGGCCAGTTTTTAGTCACTGTTTGTATAATGTTAAAACATACAGTATACAATATAAAAGTATAAGACCTAATTTTGAAAACGTATAAATAATTTTTTTTTTAGAATTGGTCCTCGTGTGCTGTAGTATGAGGCCTTAATAGAACTCTTCCATGATTCTGCTGTATTTTAGCCGACGCGGCATGGCCTCAATGTAGCGTAATCATTTATAAAATTCTTCTTTGAATTCAGTTTGTAAATTATGGGCCAGGATAGAATTTCTATAGCACATTACTTAGCAAAATAAAAAGATCTGTACGTTTGTAGACTTGGATAACACGTTGTATCGTAGAATGTTGGTATATCGTACTTACAAAGCAGTGGTGGTGCGATGTTATTTGCAGACCAGGTGTAAGTACAAGGCGAAGCAGGTAGTATACAGGTAAGGCTGACCAATTATATTAAAATAAACCTGTGTTGTGTTAGACTGACTAAGTGTGGTTTGTGTAGTAATAAACACAGCGGATTGGCTTCTATAAAGATTACTGGATTACCAAGTACATTTTCGTTGAAAGTCGATGACTGCAGTTTATGTCCATTCTATTGCTGATTCAGATCCCATAAAAAAATAGAATTTGTTTGTAGTAGTTCTTACGGGGTGTCAGGCTGGTGTGCATTCCTTAGCAGTTGAACGCCGAAGTTGTGTTAAAGATTAGAACTCACTTTCACTATTCGGATGATTGTTGGTTGTACAGTATGGTCAGCCAGGAGAAGTGTCACAATTAATATGTTTCATACTTATTCTCAATTATTGCATGTGAATAGGTCTACGCCAGCGTTCCCTCTGGTTTTATTTTACGGCTGCTCGGACCTGCTGCTGCTATGAGCAAAATATTTTGATAAAACTTAGCGACTGCGCGGCTCTTTAAAAGTTTTTTTTTATTAATATCTATAATAATAATAATAATACGAAAATTTAAAAACTGCTTAATTTCAATTTCATTTATTAATTCATTGGTAAAATAAAACTCAGTACAACAGAAAATTCGTTTCGATCGTCTGTGTTAGGTAATTGTTGGCTTTGGTGTTTTAGTTATTTTAAATTTTGAAAAGTTTCTTTCACCAGCAACGCGTACGGGAATATTCAGTAATATTATTAAAATTATAGTTTTTCTAGTTTTGAGCTGTGCGAGCCCTGGGCGGAATTATTTTTGAGGCTGGTAGAATACTTTAATGTATTTCCTAAGCATGCGCGAAGTGTGAGGACGGTGAGTCACGACCCCACTACTGATTTCGAGGGGGGCCGGATAACCCAATGGGTCTGATGGGCTAGCCAGCCTGTTTAAATATTGTCACTCTGCTGGCCACAATACACATTTCCCGAAATTTAATAATGTAAATTTAGTAAAGTAGTTATAAAGTCTACAATGAGTTGAAAGAAATATATGCTGTAACGTAGTCACTACTGTCTCGAGCTTTACGACTGCTAATTATTAAGCTTCCAGAGAAGTTTTACTGGCATTGATTACCCTGAACCCAAGGGGGTTTTTCGAGCCGTATTATTTAAATGTGTACTTCATGTAAATCAGAACAAAACAGTATAGTTATTGCAGTCTGTTCCGCACAAACAATTACAGTTCTAACAGATTATCAACCAATGGCTAACCCACACTTTACTCTGACACTAAGTCAGAAAATAAGATCTAAGTTTATGAGAACATCTTACACCATACGGTAGTGTCTTGCTTGGTCTTACCGAACCTTACGTGAGAATTTTCGGTGCAGGGTGCGCCATTGACAGCTTAACACACAGGCCAGCAAAACATTCTCACCAGCACCCGTAGGTCAGACTCGACACTGCTGTACTGCTTACTCTCAGCTGCTTGCTTTCACATTGTCGCTAGACATTCAAAACACTCTAACTACCGCTATTCGACTGTCTTAAACAAAAACGCCTCTACACTGTATAACTCTCGTTAAAATGTTCCAACAATATGAATTCTGATTTATTTTAAACGATTAAAGATCCACTACTCCATATAACGTCATCGTTACATAGCTTCATGTAGAAAACCTATGACTTTGTCCGCCTTCCTTCCTACTCCAACTCACTAGTGAACAATCAAATTGAAAGTCAGTAAAATTATCAGAAGTCGCACGAGCTGGTTGCGGACAGCTACTTGGCCGTCTCTAATTGTAACTTTACGTGCTCCTAGAAATCTCAGGCACGCATATGCGTATGGATATTTGATTACGACGATAACTATGATTGCGGTGCAGTCCCCCCCGGCTGTGTCACGGTTAATTATGCGTGGACCGTTACTCAGAATTCGCATACGCTTTAGTGCGGTAATGTGTTACTTTTTGCCTTCGTCCATGCTTCAGAGGGTTGCAAAACTTTAACATTATACTGATAAAGAAAATTATTTTAGGTGCCCCAAGACAAGTTGCTGAAGTACCCACAGCACTGCTATCACGTCTGAGAAGGTCGCCAGTTACTGCAGATTTGCCAAACAGCCTCAACAGTTTATTAGATGGCGTACAAGGACTCCATAACAAACCCGATACTCTTGAAGATCTTCTGAAGGAGGAAGAGAAGTTCGAACCCCGTCCCAGTGGTGGCAGCTTCAGTCCTGTTAGAAGCAAGGAAGATGCATACCAGATTTCTTCATTACCTGAGTAAGTCTGTTCTGCAATATTTTCACCCTCGGGGAAGAAGCAACCAGAGTCCCTATTCCACATACCATTCTTCCGTTTTGTCTTTGTTTATGAACCTGATCAGACGGAAAGGCTTTATATTAGCTAAAACTTTGTCGAGTTCAAATAGTGATATGTTTAGTGATGTGTGGTCACATACGAGTACCTAATTAAACTTTAATAAGGCTTCAATAAGGCTTGGGAGGTCATTCAAGAGAACGTCAAAATCTCAGCTAAATCCATTGTAGGTCTGTATGAATGGAAGGAGCATACAGCATGGTCTAATAAACAAAGTTCACAATTTTTAGATCACGCGAAGCAGACTATAGTGCAGGTTACAGGATCCAAACCAAAGTAATGTAGATAATTTGAACAAGTGTTTTCTTGGACTGCTTCATTCTGAAGATGGCGGCACTACGTTCCTCCGGAATGTTGGCAGCACATTGCCAGCACGGTGTGAGCTTTCAGAAGACTGGAATATTCAACAACAATTATTTTGATTATAATTTCAATTGAAATCGACATTTTCTGAAAAGGTTCATCTAATTAAATGATGATTTAATAAGAACATAAATTAATGTCTTAAACAATTTAATGAGGCGTGTCTTTAAAGTAATACAAGAAAATAAATTTCTTTCTCCAAGGTACGTGATAATACGTTGAGGCCTATTTACAAGTAATTTTGTGTTTAGTTTAATTTAAATAAATAGCATAGTTTTTTTCGTATTTATACGTAATGGTTAACGAACATTATTGAAAATCGGACATTGTTAACACATACCATTAACGATAATTTTTTTGCACACTACCACATTACAAAGTTGCATCTTAAAAATTATCTAGATTGTGGCGAGGATAGGCTCCAAGTTTCTTATTTTATGAGGTCTCTGCTATTCTGAGATGTTGGGCATATCAGTTAGGAGTTTCTTGCCGACGTTTTGGGAATATTGTGTCTGCCCCATCTTCCATTGTAAACCTTGAAGACAGCACTGACACACTCTTACAAGACGTCGGTTACAAAACTGCCACATAACACAGTACAATGTCCCAAAAGAGCGAGAAATCCATATACAGCGCTGAGAAACCCTGTTTTTTTATAGCTTCCATCGGATTCCATCGCTGAGCAACAACTGTCCTACATGTGTACCGGATTCATTTCGTTGGAGCGATACGAGTTAGCACTCAGAGTTTGAATTTGCTCAGTGAAGAGGAATTTGACTGACAGCCGCTCTTTCCATCTGTGTGAAGTCTGGAGTCAAGAGTTGTGAAGAGGATATGCATTTTTTATTATGTGTTTATACATTGTTACATCTATACGTTTGAGCACAGGCCTTCTAGGAACCTATCATCATTTCATTTACTGCAAAAATCACGCATTTTGTAATTTATTTTATATATTTATTAATAAATTATTTTCTCATATTCCTATTTATACGTTACCTATTATTAATCATAAGGTTAGAAAGGTTTTAAAACCATGGAATAACGGGCGCTTGGCGATACAGCACTAAATATACTAGAAATACTTAATACATTTTAGGCGCGTTTGAAAAATTGTGCAAAGCAACTGTTAGCTTCGTCATGTGTGTCCGTCCGTCCGTCCGTCCGCCTGTCCGCATGGAACAACTCGGCTCCCACTGGACGGATTTTCATGAATTTGATATAGGAGTATTTTTCGAAGAACTATCGAGAAAATTCAAGTTTCATTAAAATCCGACAAGAATAAAGACCAATATACATTTTGTAATCATATCTTGCTCAGTTCTTCTTAGAATAAAATATATTTTATAGGTTGTAAACAAAAATTGAAACACATTTTATGTTCAATAACTTTTTCGAAAATCGTCCCGTTTTTTGAAATAATTTGGAAAAATTTTGTAGAGCGGGGCAGGCCACAGATGACAATATGGCGCATGCGCATTGCATGCTGGATAACTTAGGCTACGAATACACACACAGGTTGTGTAATTCTTATTGCTTTAACAGTGCAACACTGGTTGCACGAACGCGCCTCAATGTTACGTTATACGTACACTGCGTGTTTTGTTGAGACCTGGTAATAATACACGCTCCACTCTACGCTACAGTTCTGTTAAGGCGGTGCCATTGCTTATGTGGTTAATCTCAGCCTCTTCGTTACAGAGGAACGAATTCGATCCCAGAAATGTTCATGTGAACGTTTTGTTGGACAAAGTGCCACTAGGACAGGTTTTTAACCAAGGAGTTCTGTCTTTCCCTTTTCACATTATTCCACCATTGCCATTTACTCCTTTCATCTGCTCTCAACCCTGTAAAGTCCAGTTATTGGCAGCTTCTGTACCTAGGCTACGAAAGAAAATCACCTCTGAAATTTTACTGGATCTGTAGTTCCTTTCTTCTACGTCACTACGTCACTTTCGTTTGTCGCTGAGTAATGCCCAGCAGAGTAGGAGGCGTAGTCTGTTGCTTCGTGACGACAATGTCTGTCGCCCTCTCTTCAGGACGCTGCCCAGTTATAAAAAGAAGGTCAGATAAGGAATATATACGAATAGGATTTTACAGTTGAATATTCTGAGTAACATTCACACGGATTTGAGGTAATCACGATTCTTTATCAGCACCTCCAATTCAGATCGAAGCCACATGATTTTTGCATAATTAATCGGCATAATCACTTGATATCAGGCCATCTGCATCATGGCTATAATTTAAATCAGTGTGTCAAGGAGTTGAATTCTGCGCCAGCTACTAGCAAGTGATGAAATCGAGATAAGGCGTTTAGATTTTCGCCTTTCATTCATAATTTCGAATACTACTGCTACCAATAAGAAGCCTATGAGGGTAAAGTTGTTAATGCGCACGCCATTAAGTCATATGAGAAAGTGGGCGTCAAAAAGGGTAAATTTTTCTCTACACACACACACACACTCTGATATCATGTACGAGTAGGGGCGTGGGTCAACCTACATTTATTCTGAAGCTCGACACTAGGTGGAGGTGAGATTTTAGCGTAATGCACAGTCCGCTTGATACGCGGGGATAATCTGACAGTTAACACAGTCGGTCTGTGCAAGGGGTTCTAAGAACGGCATTATGAAACTATCAAAGATCATCTTTTTATTTAGTAGACGATAGTCTAGCCCCAGTCTACTTTAGTCGTTCGGCTTTGGCACTACATATTCCGGGCACGCATATGCATTTGGCTACGGCGTATACCTTCTTTCCCTAAAAAATGTTTGACTACTTTCCTCATCCTCTGAAGTTTCGGGGGAGCATATTGATAATGGTTGCGAACTTACAAGAAATTGGTCAGATAAATTAATATCTACGAAAATATTTTCACTGTATGCAGTTTGCCAGAAAGTAATTTCGGAAACTTCTCCACCGATTCATCTAGCTGAGACATGCTGGTTGTTGCTAGCAGAACTAAGAACCATATTCATGAAAATTATTGCATTCACAGGGAAAACAATCACAACACTTACTATAAAAACAAGATGACTCAAACTAAAATTTAGCAATGGTTTGAAAGCAAATGAATGCATGGATCTTCCGAACTCTGTCATTTTAGCCGAAGATAACTTTCATTCCCAATATGAATGGAACCCATGTTACGGGGGTCCCTGTCAACACGGCATGGCGCGTCCTCAAGTTGCGGATGGAGGAACGGCTTCCAATATGGAGGGTAGCTGCGCATATAATGAATACGTAGTGGCGGATAGTCGACAGTCCTTCAGCTTGGGAGTTGGGCGAGGAGCTGACAACTCCTCGTCTTAAAAACTGGAAGAGTCAAGAAACATTCACACGTGCCACGGACCTGGACTGATCCTTCGGCACGACTTAAGCAATGGAAAAGGGACATGTGATTTGGTACTTGGAATGTTAGGAACCTGTATAGGTCAGGTTCACTTAGTGCAGTAGCCAGGGAATTAGCAAGATGTAAATTAGATTTAGTGGGTTTACAGTAGGTTAGGTGGGACAAAGGGGGCACTGTAAGAGCAGGAGATTATGGAAAAGGCAAAGAAAATCATCAATTAGGAACAGGATTTTTAGACACCACAGAATATTATCAGCAGTTAAAGAGAGCAGAGTTTGTTAGCGATAGGTTGTCATATATATTTTTTTGAAAGGTCCCTGGTGTAATATCATTGTTTTGCATTTTAGCCTGCTTCATTTGATCTAAAAATCGTAAACATTCTTCAGCAAACCATGGTTTCTGCTGCTTCAGTTCGTGCTGACCTAGACTGTCTTCAACTGAGGTTTTGATATTCTCTTTAATATTTTCCCAAGCTCTGTTTTTGTCCTCACTGTCGTTTAAGTTTTCCAGGACTGTAATTCTGTTTGAGATCTTAACCTGATACTGTTTCCTAACTTCCAGCTCTCTTAGCTTCCTTGGATTACATCTCTCCACATCAAACGTCTGTACTGCCTTTTTACTTACTGACAATAATTCCTTAACTTTGGCAACCACCAATTAGTGATCAGTATCACAGGCAGCTCCTCTGAAAGATTGTTCGTCGAGTATACTCGAATGCCATCTCCTGTCTATCAATATGTGATCCATCTGGTTGTGAGTCTTCTCATTTGGAAAGGTCCAGGTGCATTTATGAATGAATCGGTTTGGGAACATCTAACTCTTAACAAACAGATTTTTTATGTGGCAAATTTTATTATTCTAACACCATTATCATTATTATCCTAATGAAGACTTTCATTCCCAATTGTCGTTTTGAAAATATTCTCTCTTCCAAATTTTGCAATAAAATCTAACAGAATTTTCATATGGTACTTAGGAAAAAGATCTAAAACCTGCTCCAATTGCTCATAAAAATTCTCTTTTGAATCATCACTTACGGAATTCAAAACAAAGCAATGTAGATAATCTAAACAATGCAAGACATGAAACCAGTAGACATATCAGGAACAAAAAGAGGGAACCTCTGAAAGCTAAAATTGGTGAATTTGAAACTAACAGTAAGATCAAAAATATTAGAGACTTGTATAGGGGCATCAGTGACTTTAAGAAGGGTTACCAGCCTTAAACTAATTAAGTAAAGGATGAAAGGGGTGATTTGGTTACAGTCTGCCACCGTATTTTGGCTAGGTGGAGAGAACATTTCTTTCAACTTTTCAATGTACATGGGGTTGATGATGTTAGACAGTCTTAAATACCTACAGCAGAGCCTCTAGAGACTCGTCCGATTGCCTTTGAGGTTGAGATGCCTATTGAAAGGCTAAAGAGAGACAAATCACCAAGTTTTGATCAAATCCCAGCAGAAATGTTTATATCAGTGGGTAGAAAATGTAGCTTGAAGATCCATAAACTTTTTAATTCTATTTGGAATAAGGAGAAATTGCCTGAAGATTGGAAGGAGTCGATCATTGTACTGTACCTATCTATAAGAAGGGTGATAAAACAAATTGAAATTCCACGTGGAATAATTTTTTCCCCCATTTTTAATTTGCGTGACTTCAGGCTTCCGCCGCGAAGTAGATGAGAACTGCGCTCTTCTGGGTTATTACATAGCGAGTAGTGGTAGTTTCGTACCGATGTTTAGGGACAACATATAGGCCCCAATAATTCTTGGCCCTTGAAGATGAGATTGATATGTTTTAACCAAACATTGAGATTTAAGGGAAATCAGAAATTTACTGGAACAGAACATAGGAGTCGGCCATGTTTTTTTTCTTTAACGTGTATAGAAAAACCACACTAGCCTTAAAAAAACAATAATGCATAACATTCCTTAATCTCCCCCCCCCCCCCCACAAAATTTTGTATTGCCATAAATTTAAGATTTAAAATTTAAACCATGGAGAGTGTCTTCTTGCAAGTCCAGCCTCATATGGTACAGTTACAAATGAACTTAATTAGATTCAAATAAATCAACCAACAAGATGCAACAGTTACACAAGTTTAATACTTGACGTTTATGTGTGGCTCAACATGTTTCGGGCGCCTCTCTGCCCATCATCAGGAGCGTAAACTGCACCAGGAGCATCTGGTTTCACCATTGGAGCGTCGTTGGTCGTGGTCTGGCAGACCTGCCAGACCACGACCAACAACGCTCCAACCGCCACGCTCCAACGGTAAAAGCAGAGGCACCTGGTGCAGTTGTACGCTCCTGATGATGGGCGGAGAGGCGCCCGAAACATGTTGAGCCACGCATAAACGTCAAGTAATAAAGTTGTGAAACTGTTCCATTTTATTGGTTGATTTATTTGAATCGTATGATGATGCACGGACTTGCGAACGTCAAAAGAACTTCATTAATTTACTTTTATTTTTTCTTTTGTATATATATTATTTACTGAGGGAAAGAGGCCATTGGGGAGACCAAGACATAGATGGGAGGATAATATTAAGATAGATCTTCAGGAAGTTGGAGGGGGTCGTGGGGACTGGATGGAGTTGGCTCAGGACAGGGACAGGTGGCGGGCACTTGTGGATACGGTGAGGGACTTTCGGGTTCCATAAATGCGGGGAATTTCTTGACTAGCTGCAAAGTTTACTGGTTAGCTTCTCAAGAAGGACTCTGCTCCATGGAGTAAGTAAGTAATATATATTATTTATAATAAAGATGAATACTGATAACCTTTTTATTTCAGTTGAACGCTATTATGTTTTCATTATGTACTACGTGGACAAAACAGAACTTATACCAGGAACCGCCATGGATTACCGTAACGGTAAGCAGCTTTGATACCAGATTGCAGCTGTTGTATTTAGTGGTCATGGTAGTATTACTCGGGAACTACTAACAGTCATCATGCTAACTAAAATCACATTAAGAATACTAAAAATATGTAAATGTGAAATATGTGCAGCAGCAAAGTAGGCTTTGGGTAATGTTACCGGCGTTTCAGGTTCAAGTTCTGAAATGGACCGGCAATTCAGGTTCTAACCCTGAATGGGCTTTCTTGAGATAAATTCCTTTTGGCTGTAAATAACATAAATAGGGAAATCAGCAGGAGTGTGTGAGGGCCGTTACGGCATTCAAAAGCTTCAGCCTGCGCAGAATATCCATCAACTCTCAATTTGGTAGGAGTTTTGCGGCTCGGTGTTTCTGAGTGAAACCCGAGACTTTGACACTGATGAGGACATAATTCGTTCTGTACGAAGTGCCAGTGGGCAACACCCCTAAATGTTCGTTTATCGTAAGTTTGGGGTCTACTGACTTGAATTAGCGCAGCCAAAGAGATTTAGCTTTCCAAAAAGTTAAATTCGGCCTATGGGGTTTCTCTAAATTGTAATTTCGGCCAATAGTAACATTTCAGTACACGGGGGGGGTATTTGGTTTAGACGGTGTAGAAGATGCAAGCGAGGAGACACTCGAGTGGCAAAGATGCAAAGATTGGGTGCTCCGTTAAAAATGGCCAGTTCACGACATTTCAATTAGAAAGGGGTATATGTGAAATCAATGTAAAGGAAGCTAAAGTTCGAGTTTAACGGACACACAGTAAACTTAAAATGTTAACATTTAAACAACTGTGTAAACAAAGTTATAATCAACTGTATTTACTCCAAGTGACGCACATTAACTTGCTGTTATTGCACATGATTACCGCACAACAATAAAAGTGAATCGTTCCTCAGTGCTGTTAACTAAAGTGAACTCCTACAAATAAAATAAAGAAAACTCCCAGAACTAAGTGCGTGTACGTGTGTCAGCAAGTAGTACTCAAACGCGGGCCTTGCAGGGATCTCCCGTATAAATTACCCTGAGACAAAACCTTCAGGTTCCCTGAGAAACAGAAGGGAAGTTACATGCTTACACACCTGAGGTGAAGAGGACGGTAGCAGTAGAGAACCCAAAGAAACAAGAGTGTCTGAAAATTAACTTGCACAACTTTGGCAACTGTGACTGTAAATAAACTTCAGCAAAATGGGAATATTGTGAAGAATGCAGACTGTGAAAAATAGTTTAAACAGTCTTCAGAACAGTGGAGGTGACAAGTGGCAAGCTTACGTTGAGAATGAAATGTAAAGGTAAATTTAATATTCATGGATCCGTGCATCGTAGTATGACTCAGTAGCAATAACCAACAAGATGCAACTTGGTAACGGAATTTATTATTCCACAATACCTTAAAAGCTCAACATGTTTCGAGCGTTTTTTGTATGTCGCTCGTCATCAGGAGCCCCAACTGTATTTGCAGCCTCTGGTTTACATACGCATGTGGTGAGCGCCCGTAGTCTGAGTGGGAACTGGCTTAGTGGTGACCGCCTGATTACGGGCGGTCACCACTAAGCCAGTTCCCGCGCATGTGGTGAGCGCCTGTAGTCTGAGTGGAAACTGGCTTAGTGGTGACCGCCTGATTACGGGCAGTCACCACTAAGCCAGTTCCCACTCAGACTACGGGCGCTCACCACATGCGTACGTAAACCAGAGGCTGCAAATACAGTTGGGGCTCCTGATGATGAGCGACATACAAAAAACGCCCGAAATATGTTGAGCTTTTAAGGTATTGTGGAATAATAAATTCCGTTACCAAGTTGCATCTTGTTGGTTATTGCTACTGAGTCATGTAAAGGTAAATTTGTTCCTGTGCTTAATCACCAATCCATGAATGTGTATGGGGCAGTGGCAGTACATTCTTAATGTTGGCACTAGGTGGATGCTTGAACTCAGCTTCAAACATCATGATGCACATTGGGCTCAAGGGATTGTTTGGATGTTGAGGAGAGGAGAATATCACTGCCACTGCCAAGAATTAAAGTAAACACATTTGACAAAGCCTACATATAATTTTATGTTTGCACTATGCTGCTGAAAATAGGTGTAAAGCTCAAGTTTAACTGCACACAGAAGAATCTTTATCAATGAAAAAATGAATAATAAACAGGATTCTCATTCAGGAGCAAACAGAAATTTAGATATTACATTATGTGTTATTGTGCAATTGCCACATTTTTAGTAGCTGATATGACGTGCAATGATTTTATGGAGAAGCTGTTCACACAGGTCTCCTTGTCTTTCCTCTTTTCCAGTATAACTGAAATTAAGTTGTGAAAAATTGAGAAGAAATGTTGCTTCATGTAGTACAATGGGAAATGAGAGCAAAATGTAGGTCTCATTATGGTCTGTAAATTTTCAAGGAAGAGTGATTAATAAAACACAAAGATAATGATTATCTGCCTCCATGCAGTGTAGCATCTGTATTGTCAAAAGTCATATGTTTAAATGATAGATTTGAATGTGCATTGAAGGAACATAAAGACAAAGTTGAAAAAGAATACATATTTAAATTACATGTAGGCTACTTCAAACAAGTACAGCTGAATTCGGTTATAATGACCTTGGTTTGTGCACCACCTAGGCTATTCTTTGGTACCAATTAATTCCCCTTAATTCACGTGTTTTTCTGCCTTGCTTACTACAACATACAACAGATAATCTACCTGGGATATAATGACATTGCCAATCATGTGTTCCAATATCACTTTCCAAGAAAAAGGCGGTTTTGAAAATTCAACCACCACCTTGTCCTGGACAAGATGAGGCTTCTACCCTTTCAGGCGTATGAGTATATATAAATTCCAGGCCCGAAAAATAACAGTAACAGTAATTCATTTTGTGCATAAAGTTACACTCGATGTTCATTCTCCTGCAGTTAACGAGAGACTGGCAACAAAATAGCATGGCTACGGTTACAAATACAAGGAAGGTTTTGAGTGTCAAAGGAAAAATTAAGCTGATATGACACACAGAAAATATAAAAAAAGAAAACTGAAATGTGTCTGGAATTTGGTCTCATAAGTTCTACATCTGAAAGATGTGGAAAACAAAACCAAAAATTATTAGTGCATTTGAAGGGAATGGATCAGCAGTAATGACATAACTTATTCAGTCCCTATGATGATGCTATAACTGAGTTCAACTGTATAACTGTACACATTTCTGTCTATTTTCAGAACTACTACCAAAAATGTACTCATAATTTCCTTTCCTGAATGACTTGCAAGTAGAGCATAAAATCTTCTCTGGATTACACTCCTTCACAACTTGCTTTCAGTTGCCAGGTGCAAATATCTCTAATTAGGGTGTAACATATTTGTGCCAAGTGAAATATCTGGTGCCTGGCTGCGTTGTCTGTACTTCCTCTTTACTGTCACAAACAGCCTTATTGTGAAGTAATAGATGATCTCAATGAAACTGAGCAGACTTGCACCAACAAATAGACCAGCAGCTCCACCCATTGATACTGCAAAAAAACATTTATAAGGTTATACGTAGATGTGTGAAGTAACCGTGCTTGTGCACAATTAACTTCAAGGCTGACATATTGTTACTGATAAGTGAATTTTGTTCTCATATCATCTCTCACTCTGTTCACATCTTAATAAATGTACCTACTTTCAATAAATTTGATTAGTTAAGGCAGGCTTTCCAAAATATAATGATGAACTCCAGATTAAATGGGGACTGAAGAAATCTGAATTAAACTAAAACCTGCTGGTATAAAAGTAGTAATATTTTATATGAGAATGGTAAAAATATATTCTGAATTAATATGAGAAATTTTTCCACTTTTTTGTGACAATTTCTTTGAAAGTAGTGCTACAGATGTGTGTTCTTATGGCATGTGGTCCATCCATTATTCCCTCAATATATTATGAAAATCCATTTGGTTAAGTGTAAAAACTGGTGTCATTGCAAGATGTGTAGAACATTTTTACAGACTATTTAACTCTCACTTATATTTGAAAAGTTTTTAGAAACAAAAAATTTATAACCTTCTTATAGTGGATAGTATGGTTAGTACTGAATACCAGTTATTTCATATCAGACAGTACATTTTGAAACTGTATTCTGAAAATCGTTAAATGTGACATAGAATTCAAAAGCATTCAGAATGTTTGCTCGCACCAGAACTCGATCAGTGCTCAAGCTCAAGTGGAATAAGTGGCACATAGAATTACTTTTATGATTTATAGTATATATATTAGTGCATTAATGAACAAATTAATAGTTAACACCAACAAATGCACAAATATTCAAAATACATGTTCACATATAATGGACTAACAGTCAGACATGTTTCGATCTTCTTCAGTTCATCTTCAGGGAGTGTCACATCAGCAAGAATATATATAAAACATAGATAAATTATTCAACAAACAATTCGTTTGTGCTTTACATAATATACGTTTGTTTGATGTAAAACTCCCCAGGATGACCTGAAAAAGATTGAAACATGTTGGAGTATTCATAAATTATACATGAAAGGGTATTTTTAATATTTCTGCATTTGTTGGTGTTAACTATGAAATTTATGATTTAGTTTGTATATGTAATATTTCTCTCATTAAAGAAGTTCATCTGAAAAATATCAGAAACACCTGTTGAAAGAAGGTCAGGTGCTATGTAATAGAATTTACTTAATTCTAACACACACATTTTTGACAGTTGTTTTACATGAGTTATATAAAATATTCACAAGGTCTTTTTCTATTGTCACCAAAATTCAAAACAGATGATAGATTTTGGAAGCTACTTGTGGCATGTCCATCCTCAGGTACAACCACCAAATTTACTTGGTTGACACACTGTGCTGGTAGGAATGCCAGATATCCATTACGACTAATATGAAGAAAAACACGGCTTCTCTGAGCCACATGACTGGTGCCACAGAAACACCAAGCTGGAAGCTGTACTTTGTTTGTGGGCATGCTCACTAATAGACAAGGAGACAAAAGATTTGTGCTGTGGAGGCAGAATGTGCTTTTTTTGAGACCTGTTATTGGCAATGTTTCTTACTTTCTTTTATTTCCTTTCTTTCTCTCTGCTTTGGTTTCTATTTTTATTTCTTGTCCTCTCCCATTTTTTCTTTTCTTTCTTTTTGGTTTTCTCTTAGAAACCTTAAGTCAGGATTCCAAAGAACAAATCATCAAATAATAACATAAATGTCTAGCTCCCTTACACATCTAATCCTCCCCATTCCTGGGGGAAAAAAAAAACTGAAACAGGAAGTCGAATAATATAACTGTAAGTTTTGCATGAATGATTGAGTATTTGTGCAAATACAATATATGCTTAAAAAACTTTTCCTGACACCACGACTCAAATTGGGATAGTTTAATTTCAGAGAACCACTGTTGTACCCACCTGTCATACCAGGGAACATGCATAGTCTTTAGGTTGGTATTGGCATGGAACCTAGTCACATAGCTCAGGAAATTCATGAACGTTTATTGCACGTTTTTCTTCAAATTAGGTATCATATATATTCATTCATTTAGTAGTCTGTCTTACGACAAGTCCGAAGCCTCTTCCAAAGCGAGCTCTCCACATAGTGCGATCCAGAGCTTCCTCCTTCAAACGACAGTATCCTCTCCTTTATTTAAGGTCATCCAATAGCTTTCTACATCTTCTTCCTTCTCTTCCTGTCACTTCTATCCCCCCCTTGTATCTTTCCTTCAATAACCCGTTGTATAAGGCAGTTTCTACGCAAAATGTGACCAATCCAGTTTGCCTTCCGTTTACGTATTTCATGTAGGATATTCCTCTGCTCCTTGACTCTAAGTAATACTTCTTCATTTCTCACATGATCAGTCCAACTGATCTTTTCCATCCTCCTCCAACACCACATTTCAAAACTTTCCAGGTGTTTCTGATCTTCTGCCTGAAGCATCCAAGTTTCAGCACCATATAAAGCTATATGTATATAAATATACATATCGAACATAAATAATTGTAATTAATGGATGGAAATTATTGGTGCTTACATCGCTTTTGTTCAGTTGGTTCATTGCATTGTGCAAATATTCAGTTGGTTAAACAGCAAAATATCACAACCAGCACAAGACTATCTGTGCTAATATGATTTTTATTATTTAAAAATTTGACTTGTGTGACTTCCCATTTGGGACTCAGAGAATTGTGTCTGAATTTTGTTGTACAAGGTATACTGACATCACTACTGAAAGTTTGTTCATGTATGGGGTGTGTGTGCGTGGATGATGGACTTAGCCTGTGATTCATTGCCGCAGCTCATTTCCAGTTACCCCATGCACCATTATTTAACCTTCTCTCTGTCAGTCTTCCAGGCAGCTTGAAACCTGAATCTCTCTTCATAAGTTATTCAAACACCATCTGCCTAAATTATTTATATCTCATATCATCAATTCAAGATTGTGTTCTGATAACACTAGACAACAAATTTTGGACGATTGAATGTTACGGTTAACTAAATATACTATCTTTATGTTTTTGGGGCCGCAGAATACGAAAATGACTCTAAAATTCATTTGTTAGCTCTTGTTTTCGAGATAATAGCACTATCATAGTTATATGTACAATAAATATGAATAGAAAATTACTGACCTTAACGACGTGTTCTTTTGGCCCGTCGATGGTATTTTGTTTCAGGAACATCTCTTTTCATCATCCAGCAATAATCACCTAACATGGCAGCGCTCCATTTCCCTTTGTACCTGTGCTCCATCACCGAAATGTCTTGATGGAAGCGCTCCCCATGTTCGTCGCTCACCTCACCACAATTTAACGGAAAGAAATCCAGGTGTGAAAATAAAAAGTGCATTTTCAGCGACATATTGC
>Ga0268261_10000240_pt1 | contig 33429 bp, 35 predicted proteins | sample TergutNc150P1_FD_190353 | JGI IMG/M metagenome (GOLD analysis project Ga0268261, IMG submission 190353) | Nasutitermes corniger P1 segment gut microbial community from laboratory colony in Florida, USA - Nc150 P1 (SPAdes) (version 2) | ecosystem: Host-associated > Arthropoda: Insects >... | reverse complement strand
GGGGGCGGGATAGAAGTGACAGGAAGAAGAGGAAAAAGACGTAGGAAGCTACTGGATGAGCTTAAGGAAAGGATAGAATAATCTCATTTGAAGGAGGAAGCTCTGGATCGCACTATGTGGAGAGCTGGCTTTGGAAAAGGTTTTGAACCTGTCGTAAGACAGACTACTAAATGAATGAGTGTGCAGCGTTTCTACAGTCCCAACATGAATCAGGATACCAAGATACCCAAGACTCAACTATAGCAATACTGTGCTTCATCAACTCGTACGTTACTGATAACATACATTTCAACTGGAGGTTTCATTTCGTCTGGCAACTAACTGTCCAGCCCGCCAGCGAGATTATAGAGCTCATGCTACCTGCCAATAAATATGCAAATAACGATGCTGTAAGCTTAGGAACATCAGCTTATAATTGGACCGCTTTTTGGTTCACGATAGTTACAGAAATGAAGTCAATATTACAGGTAATTTCTATGTCAGTTCCCACATTTAACACGAAAAATATTTAAGCCTATCTCAATGCGTTGGTTTATCGCCCCTGTCTCACATATCAAATATTATATATATATATATATATTGGTTTCAAAACTTTTTCTACGCTGTCCAATACCTAGACTTCAACTTTGAGGTATGACATTCCCGTTGTGTTAGTCAAAATCACAAAATTAACAAACCTACACTTTACAGCGGAAATGGAGGCGAATAACACAATAAATTATTTAGACCTTTCTATCCATAAAACCCCCAACAACTGGAAGATATCCATCTACAGGAAGCCGACGTTCACTGACACTTTAATCCCTTATACTTCCAACCACCCCAAAGAGCACAAATACGCAGCAATCAGATTCCTGTATAACAGACTAAACTCATATGGTCTACAAAACAAAGAGTACCAGCATGAAGAAAACATCATCCACAATATTCTATACAGCAACTCCTTCCACATCAACCCACCAAAAACCTGCCTACCGGAAATCAAAACAACAGCTAACCACGCTAACACCTTCACACACAAGGGCCACATTCACATACATAGGAAAAGAGACCACTTTTATCACCAACATATTCAGGCGTACTAAACTAAAAATAGCCTTCCGCACTAACAACACCATTCAAAACCTCCTAAAGCACAAAATCCAGAAATCAGACAAATATGCATCATCAGGGGCATACAAAATCAAATGCCTCGACTGTAAGAAGGCCTATGTAGGACAAACTGGTCGAAGCTTCTCAATACGTTACAACGAACACAAGCTAGCATTCAGAAAAAACAGCCACACTTTAAAATTTGCCCAACACCTAACTGATCACGTCCATTCCTTTGGCATTGTTCACGGCACTATGCAGATCTTACAATACCTTGAGAAAAGCGCACACCTTAATACACTCGAACGATGCTACATTCACGCTGAATACGCTGACAACAACCACTTGAATGACAAACACCGTATTTCCCAATGCTATTTTTGACACCCTGCTAAAGGCCCACTCTCCATAACCACCCCCTCCCACCTCGATCCCTCAGATGGACACACACCCCAATATTCCAACAGAGGCTTCCTGTTCCACGCCAGTAACAAGACCAGTGCATAGAAGCAGCCGCACCCACACACAACGACCTCACAGCAAAAAACTTGGTACACCGAATATGCGTCAGATTTAGCTGAGTTTATTTTCGACCCTACAGTGCAGTGTGCCACCAAAAAATCTTTCACACAGGTGCATAACTACTCCGTGTACCTAGCACATATACAGATAACAAGTGCGACATATAAAAATTCCACACAGCGATTGCCATACAGTAATAGTGAAATCCAATACCATTAGGATAAATAAAGACCGACTCCTGTATACGCACTCAACGTGACAAACAGTTGCAACACTCCGACCCAGGACACTACTACCACATGTAAGTACCTAATACACACGTTACATGCCTTTATTTTTGGAATATACCATAGCTCACCATTCCTGTATAAACAGCCCATGTTCGTTTCTCGCAGACGGGAGATACTACCACCCACATTAGTACTCCAGAAGGAACCCGTACCACAGCAATAGCGAGAACCGCACCACACCATTAGAAACAGATGCCGAATCACACCTAGAGGCCCCCCTTCCACAGTACTATATCCATGTGTATCACAGCACATCCACCGATACTGCATCATATTGGTCTAACACGTGAGACAGCTCTTGGTCTGCTAATTGCCACACCACAAACCTAGGAGTTCACAGTCGGCTATCCACCGCGGACTTCATCCCAGGGCATTATTTCTCATCAGTGTTTTCTTCTTAACTTTACCTACTTTGTTAGCTCAACCTAGATTAACCTGACTATAATGTATATGTATATGATAGGATGAACGAGATCTCGTCATCAGATAGAAGTCACATTGTATACTGTACAGCCTTCAGCCCTTTTCTTTATATGTACAACCTTATGATGGCCTGTTAGAGGCCGAAACATGTAGTTGGTTAGTGGTTACCATCATCCGCTATACGTATAAATTAATATAAGTAGTTGTTATCCTACTTGGGCCGATACGGACCTTTGTACCCTGCAGTTAAGCCCCTTGTACCACCGCGAAGAAGGCATCGAAGAAGAAAGTCCAAACATGTATTTGGGTACTGTGTAGTTATGCCCTAAGGCAGGTTTAGGCATAGAACATTGGTGTATGGGTGACGGTGCAGGTAACCTCCGCTGTTTTATTGTCCCAGGATGAGTGATCGGCAGTATAGTTATGGAGAGGAAGATGTTGATGTTCGGCGACCTATAGGTTGGTCATCCCTGTTGTATAGAGAGTGCAGTTAAGCCCCTTGTACAACCGTGAAGAAGGCATCGAAGAAGGTAGTCGAAACAAGTATTTGTGCATGGTGTAGTTAGGCCCCCGAGGCAGGTTGAGGCTCTGACCGCATATTCCTCCTGACCTAAGACATCGTAGTGATTGGTAATGGAAAAGTTTTAGGCCATCGGAGCGAACAGCTCAGTCCCGCCTGCCATGTTAATCTAAAATATTTTAGTGATTGGTTAGGGATATGTTTTAATAATATCCGACAGCGTTATAGTGCCGCCGTACATATTGGTATGGATAGCATGCATGGGTGTAGGACAGTAAGGTTAATTGTCTAGTATTAAGAGAGAAGTAAATCCTGAGAGATGTGATGAATATATTAGATATCGAATGCTCCGGCTACTGTCATTTCCTGAAAAGTAGGCATAGGTAGGGAGGCGTTTCTTATCTGTATAATCGGATCCCCAGAAAGTGATTTCCCCAAAAAGATAAGTTGACAAAGAGTTTTTCGTTATTAATTTGGTCTATCTGGTAATCCGAAAACAGATAAGCAAGGCCCTCCGGCACTTTACAAAAAATGTTCTGGGGTGCTGCACGCAGCTTTACAAATAGGCGCATGCCATTCTCCGTCTGGATCTTCTGCGCGTACATGATCAGGTACGTCAAGCCTGGCACTAGATTGGCATGCATAGCTCTAGAGAAGAGTGCACTCATATCAGCCATCTGTGAAGCAAGAATAATGACGTATTGGTAGGACGATGTATAGGATACGCCACGTGACATGTGATTGGTAGTTTTCCATTCTATCAAGAGGAAGTGGAATGGAACAGAGGATGCAAAACATAGAGGATGATATTTATTTATGTGAAATTAAACAATGGTTAGTGATGATTTAGAAATTCTTTGTTTCCATGTTAACCTAAGACATCGTAGTGATTGGTAATGGTTATGTTTTTAATAATATCCTAAGATATAATAATACAACCGTACATATTGGTATAGTTATTTAGACGTGAAGGAGGAAAGGTTATCTGCGAGTGTTGTACCCTGCAGTTAAGCCCCTTGTACCACCTTGACGAAGGCATCAAAGAAGGTATTCGAAAGAAGTATTTTTGTATGGTGTAGTTAGGCCCCAAGGCAGGTTGAGGCTCTGGCCGCCTATACTTTTAACCTAAGACGGTAGCCTATACCCCTTAACCTAAGACATCGTAGTGATTGGTAATCGATATGTTTTAATAATATCCGGCAGCGTTATAGGGCAACCGTGTATGTAGTTAAGCCTTTTGTACCACCGTGACGAAGGCATTGAAGAAGGTAGTCGAAACAAGTATTTTTGTATGGTGTAGTTAGGCTCTGGCCGCCTATACCTCTCAACCTAAAACCCCGTAGTGATTGGTAATGGATGTTTAATAATATCCGACAGCGTTAAAGTGCAACCGTACGGTTTGGTGGGGGTATGGCAGGGCAAGGGTTATTGTGTATACAGTTAAGCCCCTTGATCCATCGCGAAGAAGGCTTCGAAGAAGGTAGTCGAAACATGTGTCTGTGTATGGTGCAAGTTAGGCCATTGGAGCACGCAGGTCCGTCCAGCTTGACAAGTTAACATAAGGTATCGTAGTGATTGGTATTGGTTGTTTTTAATAATATTCGACGATATAATAGTACTGTCTTACGTATTGTTATAGTTATTTAGACGTGAAGGAGAAAACGTTGTCTGCGAGTGCCTGGCCTTGATTGAGGTATTGGTTATTTCGTCCTACCACATCGTCATTTATCATTTGAATCAGCGCTGCATTCTCGCAAGCTAAAGGGTCGGAGGTCAGAAAAGATAAGATAGAGCGCAATGTAAATATTTGTATCATGGACTGTGGGAATGTTTATATGAGTGAAATTAAACGGTCATGATTGATGATTTAAAATCGGTTTATTCTGAATGAACGGTTCTGCTGAACATAATTTAGAATTAGATTAATACGATGCTGTTTCTTGCGAACAGTATGTATGTGGCCAGTGTCTGTGTTTATAAGAAAATGAATGCATCCAAGAGAGAACGTAACACTTTTGGGAATTAAGTTAAATTAGTTTAAGAAGATAGAGGAGTGGGAAGTGACAGATGTCATTACAAAAATAATAAAGTAGTTGAAAACTTATTTTATTGTTTTTACTAATGGCACAACGTACATACTCGGACACGTCATGTCACACATGTTTTACAACTTTGAGCTTGTTCCTTATCAACGAACTGCAACCTGTACAAACGATACCAAAGTCCATTAGCGTTACCTCTGGTTTGCCTTCTTCCAACTGATTTAATGCCGTTCGATTAATCCAGATAAACTTATGGAGCCTGACATTATAGTATTCTGACATGATTTATTTACCTACAGCTTTGCAAATGAGAATATAAGTCGCAAATATATTAAGTTACCTGAAGATTATACTTGTCATTATAAGCATTGTACAACTGTGAAGCAATGGATACCCAAAGAATTGTCATCTTCTTTCAATTTATTGGACATGTGGGAAATTAATAATGATAGGGTACGTTACAAACTGTTCGTTCGAGAGATGGCTGGGACAGGGAAAAAATATTTCAACTCGAAAGCCAGTCCTAAGCGATCATGTATGAGTCTATTTCTAAAATATATGAAATTGACGCGGAGCAGGTGCCCCGGTATCTGAGCTAGAGATACAGTTTTTTCATTTATAGATTTTAGAAATAGACTAGTATACCCTTCAGAAGACTACTGATAATAACAGATTAAATAATGTAAACAGATTTTATATAGAATATAAAGGAAACCATTCTCTGTGCACGTGGCAGTAGGTGCTCACTATAAATATATGTTAAACCCACTGCCATGTGCACAGAGAATAGATCCCCATCGGACATATTTCCTTTATATTCTATATAAAATCTGTTCACATTGTTTAATCTATTTATTGTCAGTAATCGTCTGAAGGGTGCGTGTAATCTTTGTGGTAATTGGATTAATCTAAATTCATCAACGAAATTGTCTCATTACCATAAAGATTTCATCGTTCCTTACATTAACATGCATAACTATGTAGGGATAATCCCTAATCAATGTGTCGACAGGCTGGTACATGCCTAGCGATATCATAAGGTTGACCGTCTGCAAAAAAGTCATCTGGAAATTTCAGATGAAAGCTGTTAGTATAAGAAGATCACAGGGTATGTATACTAGTCTATTTCTAAAATATATGAATTTGATGTGGAGCAGGTGCCTCGGTATCTGAGAGCGAGAGATAGAGTTTTTTCATTTACAGATTTTAGATCATCTTCTGTAAACAGGGCTCCGTATCGTCTTGGTAGAAACACCTTAACATACACCTGCGAGGATCCTTTTAAAGTTAATAATACAGCATCGCCGTATCGAGTGTGAAGTTTTCGGTCCGTTCTATTGGATACGACATATCAGTCTTCAGATATGTGATTCTGACTGTCTGACATGCCGAAGTCATCCTACATTTTGCGGAAAGATCCATCTGAAAAAGATTTAAAGAACCGTGCTAACCCTATATAATTCCTATATTTATTCGAAGGTTCAATGAAGAATATAGGTACCTTAATCTTTTCTTGGTAATAGACGGTGACGATTTCTTCTCTTATTAAACCGGATGGTCGGTGGGTCTCTTATTTATACGGCTTCTAGATGAGGATTTTTAACTATAAACAGACACGTGACATGTTTTAGCAAACGAGAATTCTTTCATATATTATATGAACTATGGACCAGAAGTAGCAAGTATGGACCTGAAGTAGCAAGTATGGACATGAAGTAGCAAGAATCATACATGTTTAGATGAAGAAAGACCTATGTCTTAGTGTATTAATAAGGAGATCCGCTCAATGTACCACAGCATTCTCGACGATAGAGGGTAGATATCTGACAGTGTTAGTAACAGCCCAGGAAACCTTTTTAGTGTCACGTGAGTGAAAAACCGTCTTCATAACAGGGTGATACATGTAAATTATGTCTAGTAATATTAGTGAATTGTTTACAGAATTAAAATGGAACTCCCTAGATTTACTATAGACGGAGAAATAAACAGACAGTACAGACGATTCAATGCTATGGGAACAGCTTACCGTGTGTCTCTTACCCCCATTTGAGGGAGAGTATTCCAACTTAATGTCCCATTTCCTGACCAATGTGTCTGATCTGTTTGGGTACGTTTTACAGAATTGTGACGATTCAGATATGGTGGGAATAACGATTAGTAATGAAGTTAATGTAGCTGACAAAGCAATAGGAATCAGTTTCAGAAGGAAGGATCAGATAACGCCGGATGTAATATGGTCAGTTTTAGGGAAAGTAGCCCAATCCAATGCTAGATTTAACGTTCTGGATAAATTAGTATTGACCGTCCAATCTGTAAAAATGCCAATCGGCCACGGCCGAATCGCTACTAACGGTAGACCGCTTGAGACCATGGCTCATCTGAAACGGAATATCGTCGAAGTTAAAGCGGAAGAAAATTGCTTGGCTCATGCCAAAATTATTAGCATTGCCAGATTAACTAATGATTCAGGTTACAAAGCATTTCGTCAGGGAAATAAAATACTCCGTGTTGTGGATCATTTACTTGCGACGACAGATATTGACCTAACAAATGGCGGAGGTATCCCGAGTTAATAAAGTTTCAGGAGCATTTCAAAGAGTACAGAAGTGTCGTTTTTGGAGGATTAAATTGTGCAGATATAGTGTTTGATGGTTAGGTGGAATCATAAAAGAGAATTAACCTGCTTTATAATGATGTAACACATCATTACCACGTGATTATTAGCGTGACAGGTGCCCTTTCTTGAAAGTATTTCTGTAAATGCTGTAACAAAGGGTGTGAAAGTGGCGTGACGCATAGGTGTCAGGAGTCGTGTAGTGACTGTATGTCAATTCCGCCATGTGCATACGATGATGTTCGAATCCCGTGCGAGTCATGTAATAGACAGTTTAGGAGTTGTGCATGTTTTGACAGGCACAAGACTAACAAGATAGGAAAAGGACCGTATGTGAAAAGAAGAGAAACTGTGCCATATGTAATACATTCATAACGGTCAAAAAGCACGAATGTTTCAAGACATTCTGTACTATCTGTAATCGGAACATAGAGATTGGTCATTTCTGTTTTATGCAGCCGTTAAAGAACGAATTGTCCCGCAGTGACGTCTTGTTTTTGTGTTCTACGATTTTGAAACTACACAGGATACAAAATTCTCAGAGAATGCAACGGAGCACATTCCAAATTTAGTGTGTGCTCAGCAATTTTGTAGAGCTTGCGAGATGCAGGATGATATTGAAACGGACTGTGATCGTTGTGGTAGGAGACGCCATTCATTCTACGACGACCCAGTGGGTGATTTATTATCTTTCTGAACCTCGATCCTGGTGTAATAAAGTAGTGGCGATAGCACACAACGCCACGGCTTTTGATTCGCAGTTCATACTGAAAAGAGCTATTCTCCTGAAATGGAACCCGCAACTTATTCTAAGTGGCCTTAAATTTATCAGTATGAAAATACAACACAGTCATTTTCTAGATTCCATTTCTTACTTGCCCATACCTTTACGTAAATTGCCCGAGGCGTTTGGGCTTTCATCGCAGAAATCGTATTTTCCGCACTCCTATGATACAAAGGCAAATTTGGACTATGTGGGTCCTACAACCGACATTAAGTATTTCGGCACTGATGAGATGGGGAGGGAGAGAGAAAGGATTTCATGTCTTGTTGTAATGAGTAAAAAGACAGTCTTTGATAACCGGCGCTTGTTGGAAGAGTATTACCAAGATAACGTCACCGTCATGCGACAGGCGTGTCAGATATTCAGGCCCGATTTTATGGAGATTGGAAATATCGAGATTTTCCTAGAGACAGTGACAATAGCGTCTGCATGCAATAAAGTCCTTCGCAAGAAATTCCTCAAACCAGAGACCATCGGATTAATTCCGGCGGGAGGTTACAGCGCCAATAGCAAATATAGCAAGAAAGCCTTAATGTGGCTTTTGCATATGGAACAGGCGGACGGCTGTCAGATACAGCATGCTAGAAACGGTCGCGAATACAGACCTGAATTGCCGCATTAGAGTGTAGACGGTTACTGTGCAGAGACTCAAACCGTATATGAATTTCTGGGATGTTACTATCACGGCTGCACATGCCAGCCTTTTCGAGACGTGAAAACGATCGGCAGAGAGACGTTGTCTGAACACTATGAACAGACGCTGTGGAGGATTGAACAGATAAAGTGGGCAGGCTATCAGGTTAAATTCAATGGGAATGTAAGTTTGACGAAGCTAAGATTGTGGAGCAGAAACCAGAGCTGCTAGTGCATACCATTGTCGAGCATGCGCCCCTGATCACTCGAGATGCTCTGTATGGGGGTCGAACCGAAGCCATGCGGCTCCACTATAAGATACGGGAGGGGAGGAATCTGTCCAGTATTGCGATGTAATGAGTTTATACCCATACATTTGTAAGTATTTCAAATTCCCTATAGGGCAACCTATCATTGATGTTGGTGACGCCTGTGATGATAAGGAGTCGTGTCTAAAAATGGAGGGATTAATGAAATGCACCATCGTGCCTCCAAAGGACCTCTATCACCTTGTTCTTCCATTTTGGCATAACAGGAAGCTGTTATTCTGTCTGTGTTGATCGTGTCTTAAAACAGAACACAACTGGCGAATGTCAACATTTCAACGATGCTGAAAGATGCCTGGATGGCACGTGGGTCATTGATGAAGTACGATTGGCTGTTAACCAAGGATACAAAATTTTAGAAATTCAAGAAGTGTACCAGTACGAAGTCACTCAATATAATCCAGACACTGACGAAGGCGGCCTTTTTGTAGAATATATAAACACGTTTTTTAAATTCAAAGCAGAGGCTAGTGGTTATCCTAGCTGGGTTCCAACCCCGACGATGAAGATCTATACATTCGTCAATCCTTTCAGAGCGAAGGCATCCAACTGGACAGAGACTCGATAATATATAACGCGGCAAAACGCGGTCTGTCAAAACTCTGTCTCAACTCCATGTGGGAAAAATTGACAGACAGAAGCAATCGAACACAGACAAAATTAATTTCAGATCCCCATGAACTGTACCGACTTCTGGTGAAGCCGGGAATCGAAGTCCAGAACATGTTTGCTAGTGAGGACGTAGTCTGGATTTCCTGGCAGTTTTCCTCAGAAGAACGCGTGCATAGCCTACGTCATACCAATGAAGTCATAGGCGCCTTTGTGAAAGCCGGTGTGCGAATTCACCTTTATTCTTACCTGGACAAATTACAGGACAAAGCAATCTATTGTGACACAGATAGTGTCTTATTTATACAGCCGACAGACGAACCCGCGCTAGTTGAAACGGGGGACAATTTGGGGGAGATGACATCTGAATTGAAAGCCAATGAAATCATTTCTGAGTTGGTCTGTACAGGTCCTAAAAATTATGCATATAGAACAATTAATTCCTTAACAGGTGATAGCAAAACGGTTTGTAAAGTTCGTGGGATTACTCTTAATTATTTGGCCTCTCAGTTGGTAAATTTTGCGAAAACGAAAGACATGATTCTGTCTATGGATGAGAATGAGACTGTAATTGTACGCACGCAGAATAAGATTAAATGCAAGAGGGGAAGAGGAGGAGTAAGTATTATAAGTCAGCCATAGGAAAAGACACAATGTGTCTATTTTGAATCGAAGGCGCTTGAACGACAATACGCCCCTTCCATTTGGATATATATAAAAGGAGTGAATGCTGACATAGGACATTCATGGCTAGTAACATCAGATTTAATCATCCGTTTGCCTGTATTATAGGATGACCTAAATGGTACGGAAAGCGTACGTTCCGTATACGTTTTCTTCAGAAGCTAGACGGTCTGTGTACCGAGCCGGATTTTCCTGGCTGAATTATCTGGTGTTACAGCGAACAGAGTGCAGTGCCTCAGCAACAGTTGGCCGCGTTAAGGAAGAACATACAGGTTCGCGAGGGTCTGCTCGAAAATTTTGAAAACGCACAGGGCTACCGTGGCTCTTTATTCTTGACGATCTTTTAAAGAGGTGTTTTCACGAACCGTGTGTGACCTGTTTGCTAAGGATAGCCATCACCACAACCTCAGTGTAATACTGATTACCCAGAACTTTTTTCACCAAGCTCCACACTGCCGCGACATATCGCTTAATGCGAAATATTTGGTTGCATTAAAAAACTTTCGCGATAGGAACCAGTTTGCATACCTCGCGCGGCAAGTGTTTCCCGAAGCTAGTGCTAGTCTATGTGAAGCGTATCGAGAGGCGACCCAGAATCCCCACGGTTATATGATTTTAGACTTTGCCCGGGATACAGACGATCTGCTACGGTATCGAACCAATGTCTTTCCGTCTGAATATACTCCCATTATTTACGCTCGGGTGAATGATAAAGCGCATAAAATCCAACGTCCGCCATTTACAAGTCCTCAAGACGGCAAAGCCGCAATTACGAAGAGCTATCATTAAAAACTGTAACGGCGAACTTGTGAAATCAATTTGTGAGTGTGTACTTAATGTGTTGCGCGACAATCTAAAGCTGACCGCTTGTCAGAAAAAGAGATTACAAAAGTTCAAAGTTCCACTCCGCGCGCTTGCAGATAAGCGCGTGCCGATTTCAACTAAGAAACGCTTGATTAATCAGCGATGAGGATTTCTCGTGCCTCTGTTAAGCGCTATTTTACCCACTATAGCCAGTCTTATATTTCGTTCGCGTGACGTTTAAAAATGTTACAAAACATCTACCTTGTCTCACCCGATTGCTTAAATAAGAATGAGCGCTCTTCACAAATAGCTACACTGCAGCAAGAATCGCCTCTTCAGAAGACAGCACAGAGTACTAAACATAAGACTCGTGCTCGTGTAAAGAGGAAGAAGAAGGGTTCCAAACACCCGTACGATAACTGGTTCGCTATGCGTGGCCAGATTGAGGAGGCCGCTGTAAGACGTGGGGCATTGATTAAGGCGATCGCTGACTTTATAAAAAAGGTATTACCTGACACTACTTTCGTACAGAAAGTAACTACACCAAAAAGCGAGTCGGTAGAGTTAGGTACACGGTCTGTCCAGCATCTGGCAACACCGCCAGGGTCTGTAGCACTTCCGTCAACCTCTTCTGCGAGAGACGTTGTATATGAAACAGAGACAAGTCCTGTTTGTACTAGATTTGCCGGTGCTACTGCAGTTGCCTATGATGATGATGATGACGATGATGTAGATACAGGTGCCGTTAGCGAAGGATAGGTACACAAATTGCTAGAAAGCTTTTCGGTGAGATTGCTAGCCCCCACCTGTCACCTTATGTTCACATAAGGGGCGTTCTCGATGCAGAGTATGGTCTGCGTAAAGTATGTAACAAATGTTTTATATGTAATTCCGATGTGACGGTGGATACGAATAGTGACGTCTATATTAGGGATAAGCATTTTAAAGGTACGCGAGTTCTCTGGGAATTACTCACTCGGAAAAAGGTGGATATCAGACTTGTCAGCGAGGATCTCAAACAATATAACAGCATTATGGATTTGACCAGTGCTCATTTGGAGGGTTACGAACCCAGTGCTCCCATACATGTCTCCCGCGGAACCCAATTCAGAACCGTAATCGCAAAGCTGTTTCCCCAGACAAAACGTCGCGGCATTGAAGCATCATTACGCAAAGAGTGGTTGAAATATTAGCTATGATAAGCAGACTATGATCCTTCAAAGCCTTCTGCTTTCTCGACTCAGCAAAAACTACAAAACGCTGTCGGGCAGAGTACGAGTAAACACAGTCAGAATACATCACCTGCAGATATTAAGGCATGGCTTTTAAAACATGATGCGTACACATTACACAGACCAGTGCGAAAACGTTTTCCTAGGAATCCCTACACTGTGAATAATATAAATGATGTGTGGGAATGTGATCTGGTAGATGCCCAGGGCCTCAGCAAATATAACGACGGTGTCAAATATCTACTAACTGTAATATATGTCTTTTCCAAATTCTTACACATCATACCTCTAATAAGTAAGACGGGTGAAGCTGTCAAGACATCATTTCAATCCATCTTTAAGGACACCAAATATTTGAAACCAATACGGAGACGTCATGTCTGGGTGCGCACAGATAGAGGGAAGGAATTCTTGAAGAGATCGTTTCAAGACATGTTAAGACGCGGGGAATTCAATTTGAGATCTGTAAATCCCCGATGTCAAATGCTCAGTCATCGAAAGAGCTCATCGCACTATCCGGGATAAATTATACAAATACTTCACACATAAAAACTCGTACAGATTTATTGACGTACTCCAAAAAATTGTGCAAGGTTACAACGCGACGGTTCACAGTACGACTGGCATGCCGCCAGCACGAGTAACCGATTCTGATATTCTAACGATATGGCAGAGAATGAAGGAGAAGCGCGGCAAGATCCCTATTGCACAACCCAAATTTCGCGTGGGATAGCACGTGCGCATTAGTAAAGAGAAAATGAAATATGCCAAAGGCGGCGAGCAGAATTACACCACGGAGGTGTTTAGAATTATCAAGGTAATTCATAGGACCCCTCGACCCGTGTACGAACTGGAAGATTTGAATCAGAAGGTAACAGACGGGCAGTTCTTTAATGAAGAGCTAACACCTATTCGAATCACGAAACGCACCACATTTCAGATTGATAAATTTCTGGTTACACGGGTCCGACGCGGCATTTGGGAGTACCTCGTGCGCTGGAAAGGCTAGCTCCTGACTTCGATAGTAGAATAAATGCAGCTGGCGTGAAGAATATTTAGAGACAAAAGATGGAATATCGCAGACATTTTTACATTACGATGTTTTGCAATGCCTCACAGAAAGTCTATTCTTCTAATACGCTCGTCGAGTTTAGAATTCAGGTGGCACAGCGCATAGACCTTGGTTGGACAGACAATTGGGAGGTTGGGTTATGCGAATTTAGTTGTCCTCCTCCTCAGAAAAGCGCCACGCTGAAACCGATTGAAGTTATAGGTGAGAAAAACGCCATGATTTATTGTGATCTGATTACACCGCAGTTTGTGGGTAGCGACTACGTCAGATGTTTGAGGACGTATATTCACACCTCAAAGTTTTGTGACCACGCATTTCAGAATGTCTATTATGTACCCGTCGAAAAACGTACCTTCCAGGACATAAGTATATTGATAAACGATCTCATGGGTAAAAAATCCCTTTCAAGGGTGGTGTGGTGCCTACGAAAGCGGTTCGACATTTTCGACGAGTATAAATACGTTACGTCATCAAGTCCGACCGTCATTAATAACTATGGATCCCCTTGTTAAGTATTACCGACAACAGGCATGTCGCGGTCGTAAAGATATAGGTTCAATTTACAGAACTCCACTTTTCGTGCAGCTGGACATGTTCTAGGTAGTATTTTCGCACGAGTATATAGGACCCTTAGACCTATTCTCTGGAGCGGTGCCAAATCTATAGGCAAAGAAACGCTCAAAGCTCTGGGACGTGAGTCGTTACGCACCGGCAGTAATATTATTAGAGATATTGCAGAAAATCCTCCGACACAGAGCACAGACATAATCTCAAGATATGTGGCTGACTCGACACAGAATATAGTCAATAAGTTGCGTGGGAGTGGCGCTCGCAAGCGAAAGAGAGCAACGTCAGCCACTGCGCGAAATGCGAAACGAAAGAGAAAAACTAAAAGGGTCTTACCGAGGAAAGGGCGCCAGCGGTCTAGGATTATAAAACGGGATATTTTTTCATAATTTACATCAGTTACGGTACGACCATGTTTCAGACGGACCTAGCTTTCGTGAGTAGTGAATTTGATATTTTTGTTCGCAAGCCAGTACAACACGTGAACCATAAAATGAATGTGGTGGTCTACAAGCCCATTGCTTTCGTTGTTCTGAACGACCTGGAATTTCTGATACCCGTCGATTACGACACGTATATTGACCCCGATATAAAACTCTATATTAAAGGCAAATTGAGAAAGGCCGATGGAACTGCCCTGGACGCGACGGACCACACTGCCGGTACGATTAACTTTCTACATTCGCTATTTATTCAATTACCTTTGCCCTCAATTGTGTGAATATAACACAGTCGGATGACCTTTATAACTACAGGTCTGTTTTGGAAACACTTTTAAGTTATGGTGTTGACGCAACGATATCGCATCTAAGAAACAGTTACTGGTATAAGGATGTGGGGACATGTTGCCCTGTGACCCCACAAAAGCAGAGTCTACAAACACCGGATTCATAGACAGATGGAACCGACAGAAAGAAAGTAAAGAAATTGAAATATTCGGGAGAATACATAGTGATATATGCATCGTTCCGAAATTCTTACTTCCCGGCATCAAGCTGCAGATAAAGTTTACAAAAGCTAAGCCGTTTCTACCTGATGAATACTGCCGCAGATTCTAAGACTACTTTTAAATTTCTCTATGCCAAGCTGTTTGTTATACGCATCAGGGCAAACCCTCAGATCCCACTAGCACAAGAAGAGACCTTGAAGACCGATCTCGCGAGGTACAACCTGGCAAGAGTCGAACTGAAAACTTTCACGTTCTCTGCGGGGCCCCAGTCACTCTCGATCGATCAGGCGGTCATGGGCCGCATACACAAAAGGCTCCTGTTCGCTATGATAGCGAACAATGACTTTCTCGGCACCATCATTTCAAACCCCTACAATTTTCAACATTTCGGTCTTCGTACATTCGTGATGTACGTGAATGGCAGGCAGATCCCGAGCGAGGGCCTGAATATTGATCCCGGGCATGAGAAAACAACTGTCATGGCATACAAGACTATTTGTAGGCTCCGGCTTTCACCATTCGAACTCGGGACTTCAGATAACTCACGATGTGTATATTAACGGGTACTTCATGTTGTTATTTGACCTAACGCCTGATCTGGCCGCGTCGGAAGGACATACTTCACCGGTGGAAGGTGGCAATATACGCAATCAGGTAACGTTTAAGGATGCACTAAAGGAGGCAATCACGTGCGTATTGTACCTGGAATACGACAATTCTGTACGCGTCGATTTCTTGCGAACCGTCACCACAGACTTCTAAGATGGACACAATTCAGATATCGTGTACCCTAAATAATGTTAAAACGTTTCTGGGCGCTTTTCCGTCAGATCTGCTACCACATTCTATCACTCAGCCTAGCACTGTCATTGTTAATACTGATGCTCACATACAGTCAGGAACACACTGGCTAGCTATCCGTTTCGAACCCAGGTCTTCCACGGCATTCTACTTTGACTCTTATGGCATATCCCCTCACATTCACTATATTACATTCATTCTTAAGACGTATTTGTACCGTCCTAAATTATAACAACGCACAGCTCCAAGGACCCACGAGTACTGTCTGCGTTAAATATTGCTGTCTGTTCGCCCTGTAATGGATAGAGGCCACACGGGGAAACAATTCGTCGGCCTGTTTACTCCAGGTCTCGCTGATCAACAGGAATAGCAACTCTTCGCATCCGAATTCGGGTCTCTGCGCGGACTATCGCGTGGAGGACAATGCTGTATCAGCAGGTATAAAAGGTAGGTTCACAGGCACTATTACTCCATTCACAGATTGTACTCTGACCGTAATGGAGGTCGTTATATATTATGAATACCTGTCGGGGGTACGTGGAGAAGAAGTGCTGAAGGAAGTTTCTCTAGCATCTGAAAACTTCATCGATACATTCCGTTTTTACCCCCTACTCCATGAATCCCCATAGTTCCCCCACCTCAGGCCTCGCATGGGAGGATGGCCTTATTCCTTATTCATCATTATCCCAAGCACTTACAGAGGCCACGACTAACTTTGCACATCTATACTCAAAAGGCAATGATAAAAGCGCGTATCTCTCCAGCTTACTCGGCTGCCCTATTCAAAATTTAGACTCGTTTGGCTGCCCGTCACGAAAGGAATTTAGAATGACTACAGGTTGTAGTCTGACCTTTCACAAGTTTCCCGACAAGAGCTGTTCCGTCCTAACGCCATCTCTCTTTAGGGATGGTTGAAGCATCACTTCCAAGATAAGGAATACGTGAAATGTCCAAAAGAATATTCTCGCCATACCGCCACTTTTAATTCTGGAATAGAAACGGAATGACGTTATATTCTAACATCTGTTTCAGCCGGATAAAACAAATGAACTACCATGCCACGTATGAGTCTACCTAGCCATGGCAGCAAGAAAACGTCGCAGTGTCCTGCACGAGGAAGATATTAATGGGCCCAGAGGCGCTGCGCCTAACATCTGCTCGTTACCCATAGAGGAAATCAGTCCTACTTTAGATCCTAACCGAGCACTGCTTCGCCGTGTATTTTTTCTAAATGAGGACCGCAACAAGTACGTCTCTGTGGCATTCTACCCGGCGCAAGGCTATACAGCTCATGTAGAATTTGGAACAGCTAAAGCCGCCCCTTTCAGACTAACAGAGCAACAGTTTACTGTGGTGACTGAACACCTACCCGGTCTAATTGGGGCCCTATGTGCTGACGACTATTATAATACAGGCGTCCATGGCAGTTTCTGGGTAACTACCGGAGGCTCAGACAAGACCGCCTGGATGCATCTAGGTCTCGGCAAACGTAACAAACAATTAGTCTTCAAGCTGCCGGAACTACAATATCTAAATTCTATCATGAATATAGTATCGAATCAGTTGGCTAGTTACAGTGGAGCTATGATGGATGTCATGGCATATTCGCTATCAGCCATGGCTTCTAGTGAATTTATAGACCCACAACCCCACTACAGCAAACAAATTCAGTACCCACAGCTGTATGAAGAACTAAAAGCAGTAGCACTAATATAAACATTCATGTTACTCTGTACTTAGTTTATTAGTATTTCCTACCAATAGAGAGCTCTGATTTATGCTCTACATACTACTATAAATGACACTTGAATTCATTTAGAAGTGCTTAATCATGGAAAACAGTTCCGATTCAAACACTGTGCCTGAGGAGGCTCCTGTACTGTCTGTTGTTGTATGTCCAGACACCGTGGGAAATTAATACCTAAACTGGTAACTACACGAGCATTTTGTACTGAAACAGGTTGTAAATATATGGCAGGGACCAAAACATCCCGAATATTGCGCCCTCATCGATCGTGTACGATCGTTCGAGAACGTCGTGTGGCCGGAGACGAGTCCTACACCCGTTTCGTTAGCTGAGGCGTGATTTTTTACGAAGGTGATTTAACTGTTTTTTTTTAAATCTTTTCCTTTAGCTAACACGATATGTGGAGGGCAGGTTTTTATTATTCTCGTTTTGGTCTGTAACAGATTGGAGAAAGCAAACGGTGTGTTACCACTGCGGAATTGGACTTCAGGACTGGCTTCCGGAAGATAAGGCGTTTCACGAAAATGGATACTGGTCCCCGTTCTGTGTCTACGTCCGATTTGTCGAGGGACCTGCGTTTTACGGTGAATGTCTGAAATATCGTAAAGACAGATTCTGTCCTATTGGATTCGACACTGTAGACACGCAGACTACACCTCTGTAATCCACCGTTAATAAAAAGCAAATACAAGGTTAAATCTCTTTTTCTTTTTAGTATGTAAGGAGACCCTAGATCCCTAATCACTCCTTTACCCTGTTCTGTTTCACTTTAAACATTGCCGACTGATTCTTAAATCTCATACAGAATAGTAATAAAGTGGTTCGCGTACCGATTAGTAGCTGTTGATGGAGATGTCTTCCAAAAATAACTGCAGGTAATTTGTAATAATAAAAGTCTCGAAGTAGCGCGAAGCAAAGCCTAGTCGAACGTAGAGTGGTCTTCCAATGAAGATATGGAGGCTTCCATCCAGCGCGCTTTTATTAGACAATTTTCATTATTCCAGCACTTAAACCGCTGACTTGTCTACACGTGGTAACATGCTAAGGCTTTGACTATCCTGCAAACGTTTTGCTTTTTCGAACACTTGTTACATCGCAAGCACTTCATTTTCACAGACTCCATATTCCTGAAACTGTAACGTCAGCATTACACAACCCGATTCCAAGAAATCTGTTCATTTCATCAAGCTGACTAATTTGATTTCTTCACATTTCATTATGCAACTCTACAACATGAAGGAACATGTTCAGCTATCACGCGCACACATATCTCGGTTTGCGCAATCGACTCTTGCCTCATCTTGAACTCTACACTTTCAAGCTTATGGCAAGTGTAGGACTGTTCATACGGCATATACATACCTTTCTCAAAATTTACATTACCGTACTTACCTTCACGCTACCAATTCACCATAAATAAATATACCAATATGCACGCTACCAACAAAACCAAATATCCCACCATTTCCACATTTAGCGACTTTTCAAAATTTGGGGGCTCTTGCCCATTTTTGGAGAGGCCCACATCTCCTCCCCATTCATTTTAGTTGCTTCCGCTAACACCCATCATGCCCCTATCCCTCCAAAACTATATGCTTCGCCTTATTACTACACATACTTTTTCACGGGGGTCAAGCCAGAACTAACTGTTAGCTACAGCGGCCTAACTACACGCTACAGACCTCCAACACGCCCCACCATATGCCTACACTAAAGCCCCTACCATCCCACCCATCTCCAATACACCTGTTTCGACTCCCTTCTTCGATGCCTTCTTCGCGGTGGTGCAAGGGGCTTAACTGCAGGGTAAAAAGGTCGGTATCAGCCCAAGTAGGATAAGAACTACTAATATGGTTGTGTTTTGACTATTAAGCGTCTGCTGCTTAATTTTGTGACAGACTATTGCTTCCTATCTTTCCACTGGCCTTCATTTAGGTTTCTTTCGTTCATGGCCTTCCTTATAACTTCCATCCAGTTTTCTTCGGTCTTCCTCGTGCTCTCTTTTTTTTTCGGCATCCACTTCAATGCTTTTTTGGGTAATCTTCCTTCCGCCATTCTCTGAACATGGCCGTACCATGTACGCTGGTTCTGTTCAATTTCTTTTATAATTGTTTCCTCTTGTCCAATTTGTTGTCTTATAGTTACATTTCTAAATCTTTTCTTGATATTCTCGAGGATCACCTCAGGGCATTCATCTCTGTAGCTTCGACCCGTCTCTTATTATTTTCTGTAAGTCTCCATGTTTCGGAACCATACAATAAACTGCTTTTAATCAATGCATTATAAATGTTCAGTTTTCTCTCTTATGTCTTTACTCCAGTGTCTCGTTTAGACATGCTATACATTTTCTTGCTTGTATTACTTTTGATCTTATTTCTTTGTCTTTTGTCCCGCTAGTGTGAAAAATAACTCCTAGATATTTATATTCTTGACAAGATTCAATCTCGCACACATCAAACATTACGATTCATTCGTGTCATTCTTTTAATTCTGGCATAGGTTTGGCTATGAACCCAGAGCCGCTTGCATTTGGACTTTTCGAAATTAGACTTTCTTATAAAAAATTACTTGTGTTTTTGTAAACATTTTCATATTAACAAAGGGAAAACTGTTGGAAAACATTCAAAACACATAGTCTGCAGTTAGATTTGCAGGCTCTAAGAAGGTAAGAACAGGTTATATTTGAATAATAACGACTAACATTCAGTACAAAATCTTTCGTCTACCCTCTCCTATCCTCTAATCTAAAGATCAGAGTGTACAGAGTTATAAGCTTGAAGTTATTTTACGTAGGTGTGAAATTTGTCGTCTCGTGTGGAAGGAAAATACAGGCTGAGGACATTTAAAATATAGCCTTTTGTGAAAAATATTTGCGGCTAGTAGGCAAGAAATGCCGGTCCCAGTGGCCACGCGGTCTAAGGCGTAGGTCTACGGCCGCTCGCCTGCTGGGGCTGTGGGTTCGAATCCCACCGGGACATGGATGTTTGTGTGTTGTGAGTGTTGTGTGTTGTCAGGTAGAGGTCTCTGCGACGAGCTGATCACTCGTCCAGCGGAGTCCTACCGACTGTGGTGCGTCGTTGTGTGTGATCTAGAAACATCAAGAATGGGGAGGTCATAGCCTACTGGGGGCTGTTGCGCCAAATCTAACAAACAAAGAGTAGGCAAGAAGTAACAACAGATGTTAGGAAATTACGTATGGAATGTTATATGATTTGAATTCCTCGCCAGGTGTTATCCAGATAACATACAGCCCAACGTGTGAAAAGGAAAATGCATGCAGGGTTTGGTATGAAAACGTAAAAGAAATAGATCATTTTGACATCTTTGACGAAGATGAATGGATCAAATTAAAACGAATCTTCAGTAAAGAGGACAGCAAAGTATGGATTTGATTTATCTGATTCAGACGGTCCGTTGTAAAAGCAGTAATTGAACTTCGGTTTCATTAAATGCTGGGAACGTTTACTAGCTGAAGACATTTCTCGAAGATGTCTACTCCATTTAGTTATTCGGTTAATTGATCTCAAATTATCTTGATTAAAAAATTAAAATGATGTTCTGAACAGTTGTACATTCACATTACACGTACCAAATAAAAAAACTTCGCTACAAGTAAAAAAGTCGAGGATTTATTTTCCGATTTTGCCTTTGGAATTTTTTATTGACATAATCCTTCTGGCCGCACTATGGCCCTGGTGTCGACTCAGCCTCTAACAGAAACGGGTATCGAAACATATCGTGTGTGGTAAAGGCGGCAGGTGCGCACAGCTGACAATCGTAGCACCTCCATTTGCCGACTGGAAATCTGGGAGCCTCAAACTCCTGGAACCCTTAGGGCCTGTCCAGGCCTGTATAAGAATGGCTTCACCTTTCGTTTTTACCAAAAAATGCAAAAAGTGGATTAAATGCTGTGTACAGTACACACTAGTGTGTGTGTTGGGCCCATACACTTTTATGAATCGCTAGTGAAATCTGAAATTTGAATTATTATGAAAAGATAAGAAAGATAAGTCTAATGTTGCAATTTTGAATGGAATTCCACCGGCTTTTGTATTAGCAATTATATCAATGACAACGTTGCACCTTATGACTTGCAACTTGAAGCACATGACACAGACGCTCGCTTTTGGTAGGCCCTGAAATCGGAAAGGGGAGATGGGAATGGCATGGCACCTGCTTATTTTATTCATTTGTAAAGTAAACCTGTTTGTAGCTGACCTGCTGAAAACAAACTTCAAGCGGTTTGTTTCGCCACAGAACTTGCGTGTGTCCATGCGTACAAGAAATCAGCATTTAGTGACACGGACACTCTGTTGTTAAGTAGACATTGACAACAATACCATAAAGATGGGCCATATCACAATGTAAATGAGCTTCTAAACTGGATTAATCCGGCTAAAGTTGATACACAATGGCAGAGTGTTCTAAACACAGTAACGAAAATCTCACTTTGAGAAATGTGGCTAATTTTTTACGTAGCTCAGCAAATATTTGACGTCTATAGTTTTTACGGTATTCGTAACTAAGTGGAGGGGGTCTCTTGCCCTTTTCTCTGCACTTGTGTTAATCTGCGCTGCAGATGGAGCAAGTTAGCTTATGGTAGAGATATTTGGAAAACAAATGTACGAATATTTCAATGTGTGACAATAAAAAAGAATATTTAATACACTGCTTATGATACAAGCATTATAAGCTATAAATTTTATGACGGTACTAAAATATGTAGAAGGAAATACAAATTCGGTCCATAATTGAGCACATTTAATCACAACGAAAAGGAAATCAGACAGAAACTAAAGCAATACAGAAGCAAACTGCCATACAAGAATATATATCTCATTTCTAGATAAAGTATTCTGATCCATCGGAAAGGCAATCTAAGCGATGGAATTTGAGACTGCCATCAGCACATTTTTCGTGTAATTACTAATTGCAATATATGCATTAAATCCACATTTTTCCGGACGCATATCTAGAATATTTGCACAAGACTGTACAGCCAGAATGTCTCCTCAGAGTCTTCTTAGACAGTGTTGTTAGAATTTTTGGATTTTTTATTTTGCTTATACAATGTCTCTGTAGATATAATGCGCACGCTTTTCTTTCTTTTTCCTATAGATCCAGTTCTTCTACCATTTTTTCCAAGCCGTGTGCTTTAATTACTGCCAAAGAATTTTTGACAACAGTATTAGTCAAAACGACAGTTTTTCTTTTGACTCTGTTTACATTATTCTTGTGTGTGTGTGTGTGTTCAGTTTAAGAGAGATTCGAAAGTCCTCTGGGGTAGCAGAGCGTGTTTCTCCTTTTAAAGAATATAATGTTTGCCCGGGAGAATCATCAACTTCGCAGGAAGTTTACTGTTGCTACTGGAAAATGCTGAATCTACAAGAGATACAGCTTTATCTGCAACATGCATTTATATAAATTCTTCTTCTTGAATAATTACCTATTTGAACGGATAAATTCCAGAAACCTGGCATTTGTATAAGAAGAAGCCAGATACAAAAAGGAGTTGATGATGCAAGGAATGTCAGTGTGATAGTTGCTCTCAAGTGGTTATTTATGCAAGCATGATATGTGCATTTCATATAGTCTTAAGTGGTCCTTTGACATCTGTCAAGGGGATGGAGTTTTACAAGTACACTAGACAGAAACATTGAAGACGTTCACTCCATTCTACTGGCAGTAGTCTACTGCCATGGAGACAAATGCAAATCCTTGCCGTCTAGCAACAGAACTTTTGGTGTTTTTTCGAAGGGCTCTACAAAAAGTTTTATATATCTTAAAAAATGCCCTTTTCCATACACCCAAGTGCACTCCACACATTTTGTTAAATGTGTGGAGTGCACCCTGTGTTTAGTAGCAGTGTTGGTGAGGTACTTCTCTGTCACAGTCTTTTACATTTTACAGTACCTTATGATAGAAATAAACGGAATCTGAAAATCCTTCGCCCAAAAATTGATCTTCCATATTTCTCACAATTCTCCAACTGTAGTAACGCAACAGGGAGCGCATTTCTGCTATCTGGCCTATTCTTGCAAGTGGACACTTTTTGTCTTCTCGAAGGGAAAGAAAAGTTCAGATTGGTATAAAAGTAACCACTAAGTTACTGCGCGAAATCGGGACAAGTTGCCACACAGCCAACAAATTCAAAGTTGCGCGTGCGGAACAACCGCGTCGCCACTGTGCTATGTCCAAACACAACAGACGTCTGTAAGTTCTTACTAGCTCCGATGACAGCCAAAAGAAAGTATCACTCTTGCGTGGCACATCACATGTAGCTAGAACCAAATTTTAAGCACAAAATATTTAATACTGTGTGGAAAACTAGTAAAGCTGGAAAAGAGAAATTATCAGACCACATTCCTGTCACGGTTCTCACAGCACTGACACTTGCTGACTTCTCTCTGGAGAAAACATTGTATAGTACAGCTCGCCACGCGCTGCTATCTGGCGGTATCAGTACGAATTTTGACCGTTTTGCCAAGTTACCCCTGTAGCAAAGTAGGTCCCTGTACCTTAATGTAGCATATGTGTACCAGCCTCATTAATAAACGATGCAATTGTAGCAATTATTATAACTCATTTTAATAACATGCTTCTTCTTGAAGAATTTATTTCTAAAATTAACACAAAATCTTTTTCAAGACCAGTGAAATCTGCGGTGTGACCTCATGTATTCTGGCATGCATTAACTTTCTACGTTAAAGGCAGAAGGTTTCTTTGCACCACCAGTGTTCACCTACAAACCAGAAATGTCATGTGAGGGACTGTAGTCTTTGGCAGCGAAGCAGATGAGATATTCTTCTTCTGCGATAAGGCGCGGTGCCACTTGGTGGAAGTTGTCCGCAGTTTCGAGGGAACGTGATGGTCTCATCTTCAATCGTCAAATGTAGTTTGAGTATCACAAAGGTTCTGCTGAAGTTTAAATTCTTCTGTGATATGAAGCTGTGTTATTGTGTTATTTCCTCAAGTTAGGTAGGATCGTAGAAACTTCGAAGCTAACAAAATAACACAACTTTACATCTCAGAAAACTGTATTGTTCAAATAGTATCATTTCTATATTATGGGGTTTGTTCAAATAGTATCATTTCTATATTATGGGGTTTGTTCAAATAGTATCATTTCTATATTATGGGGTTTGTTCAAATAGTAACATAACCCATAACGCGGAAAGTTTGATACTTAACACTGTGGGAAACTCTATCATCATGATCACCATCATCGTGTTCATGAAGGATTAGGCGTGTTTCCTATTCCTTGATCCACTAAATGAAATTGGTCCCTCCATATCTTCCTCGGCCGTTCTATGTTTCTTCGTCCTTTTGGTTTATATTGTAAGGCTTGTTTAAGTATCCTGTTTGTGTCCATCTTCTGTAGGTGTTGTAGCCACTTTTCCTGGTACTGTTTTATTTCCTTTACTATATTCTGTGCTCCCGTTTTTCCCTAATACATTGATTCTTTTCTTTACCTAGTTTTGTTATTCCAAGTAAGTGTCTAAAATTTCATCTATGCTGCTTCTAAACGTTGCTCCTCTCTTTTCTTCAGTACCCAAACTTCATTTCCAATTTCAATGCTGCTTTAGCTGTAATGTGAATTCTTAATTTTTTTCTTCGTTCATTTATTTTCCAAAATATCTCCTTATTTCTCCATTTATTTTGTTGTAAGTTTGCATTTTATCTTCTAAATCACTTGTGAGGGACTCTAATCTCAACAAAATCCATCCAGTCATTAGGCTTGCTAAATGACGTATCTTCTAGTGTACAGCGAGATTTCCACAGTGAATATAATTAACATCCTTTAGTGTCATGTGTAGACAATACGCAGTACCACACACATGATAGATGAAGATCTCAAAGAATTTGTTTCGAACTAATATTGAAATTAGTCAGTATGATTGCCGTACGTAATAGAGTAAATGATAAATAAAAATTATGATCAAAATATCTGCATTTATCTGGTAACTGTTATTGAAATCCTGAGCGTACCCTACGGAGCGTCAAACGATAGGTGGCTATGAAATGTGGACCAAGAAGGAGGGGGAGTGTCATATATTGGTTTCTTTGTAGTGTTCGCCTGGGAATAGTAGCAAACGTGTCAACACCCCTGAGTTAAACTAGTGTTACGTATATCAAAATTTAAACTGATTACCTTCCTGATGGGGGGAGGAAGTACCTGATGGAAAACGTCAGTCAATACAGTGTCTAGACTACGAAATGGGAAATCGAAATTCGGAGTTCTATTCTCAGCAAGGGCAAGAATGTCTTTTCTCCACGCAGTGTCCTGAGAGGTTTGGACCCAGGAAGCCACCATTCCAAACGGGGTCGGAAAATTTTGGCTAACAAACTATCCAAATAACGAAAGCACTAAGTGAGCCTACAGGATTATCTAATGTTACCTAAATAAGGCTTGAAGATATGTAAGAACTTAAGTAAATATTTAAACTGTAACTCTAAAATTAGGGAAAAATTAATATTCCTACCAAAATCAGATAGCCCTACTATGTACAAGATACCAAATGCACGATACTTTGAAATCTTAAGTGTTTCTCCTGTTTAAGCAAGTATGTACATTCCAAGGTCTAGTAAATATTTCAAGCCACAGAAGAAAAACGCACGTAAATTGAAACAAGAAAGCAAAATTTGCTACATGTGTACCTCCATAGGACGTTACGTCTCTGATTACGACAACACAGATTGGTGGGCTTGAGTTTCGGTGTCGTGCACCCGAAGATCCCAAACAGATAGAACATTTCTACTGATTTTTTTGGACGCAATTAATTTTCTACGATCTTGTAAACCTTTATATCTATTTCTAGATTTATTATCTGTGTAGCTGCTAGGCTACAATAACAACCTTGTTGTAACACAAAAGCTTTGGTTTTTTGATGATGGATCTGCATTATCATTGTGTGGGAACAGGGGTTACAAAGAGAAGGTTGACAAATGGCAGAATATAAATTTACTAGAGTTCCTGCCTGAAAATACACAAGACTGTATTGTTGGCATTATGGAGGCTAAAATCTTCCGGGATGTTAGGCCATCACGACGAGCAAATGTTTACAAATATTTCGAAGAACTGTATTTTCTGCATATTTATGGTTTAACAATCCACGTAGAGAGACCGATGTTACACGCACTGCTGTAGCTGTAATTAATAGACAACACAATTTATCATCCCCGAAGAGAGACCCGGGAAGAAAGTATAAGAAAATGTCAGAATCAAGGGGAGGAAACAACAAAAGGAGCGATTACTAAAGAATATTTTTCCACGTGTAAAAAGGAGACTGGCAGTGAATTTACACTTAAACCCAAATGTAACAACAGTTACGATTGGACGTGGACATATTCGATCGTAACTTACACCGATTAAAAATCATAGACAGTCCAGAGTGTCCATGCAAACAAGACATACAAACAGTAGACCATTTGATATTTCAGTGTAAAAAGTTAAAGTACGAAAGAGGAATGCTGAAGAACAGTGTACTTAAGGCAGGCAACTGGCCAATCAGTAAAAGCGAACTAGTCAATAAGAACCTAAAGCAATTCATTCTCTGTATAAACTCAATGGAATTGGAAAAGTTAAATCACTCAAAGAGTTGTAAATAAACACTTAAAATAGATATGTGTAATTATATTAGCATGTAGTGTTACTTATTGTAATGGAGCATGCTGAATATTTAAAGAAAAATCCCCGAAGACTTGACTCGTCATCAGTATCGCTTTGAGATCATAAATATTTTTTACCAGGCCTGCCAAACTGACCTGGTCCCGAATCTATATTTTAATGTCAGTCTCACGAAAATTGGTCAATTAATGTCCGTAATAATGATGTCGAACTTTTCAAGTGAAGCGGTTACTTTACGTAACAACAGGTATATTTATCAAAAATTATACGCGGTGTTCACAATAATTTTATATTTTTTGTGTGGATCTTAGATCAAACAGCGACTTTTGCCTTACATAAGAATAGGAAATTGTTTTAAAAAGCTGTCTGTTCCGTTCATTTCATATTAATATATTCGTTTATTCTTGTTCATGTATTTGGTTTAAGAAATTAATCCGCTAAGAGAATCTTTTTGTATAACTGAAGTGAAAAGTGTTGACTGTGCTATACACAGTATATATTTCTCTCTATCGAATCCACTGAAACACTTGTTTTAAGTTTAAACTGTATTCTTCAGAAAGGAACCGTACGAGATTTGTATTGTGATGGTAAATCCTCTCAATATTAGTGGCTACTTCATATACCAGGAGATTTAACACTGAAAAACTCTATAGTTTTCCCACAGAGCACGTCGGTGTTTTATATTGATTTCAGAACAAATGGCGATTATTTTCCTATACGTCATTAACTGCATTTTGTTTACAACCGAGAAGGAGAGTGCTTTCTGCGCGGTACGAACGGGGTCTTCAAATAAACTGCAGGTCGATGTCAGTCTTCAAAGGGTTTTAAAAGGTAATTTGATATTGATTATTATATTTTGGAACATTATTCCACCTAATTTGGTAGATAATAAATAAACGGAGACAACACGTTTCTCAGAAACATTTGTACCTTCTAATCGGGACAAATTATACACTGCCATACCCCTTACTTTTCATATTCGCGATGCCAGAAATAATATCGTACGGAAGTGACGCATTTTTGTTATATTCCCTAATACAATATTAACTGTGTGAAACAGACGTGGACACTAATTTGTTGTCAGACACAACATTATTTAGAACTTTATTTTGAATGACATCACGGGAATATTTCAAACATGCGAGAAGTGTTACGTTAAACAGGGTGGAACTATGCATGACAGCATAGTAAAACACACCAGTAATTACGTCAGTCAAAATTAAACAAGAACTTGAGGGTGAGTAACTATAAAATTGTTTTAAAGGAAGCAAATATAGAGTGTGACGTAGCCAAATTTAAGACACGAAGCCTGCAGTTTGCTACCTGTTGTTTCCTTAATAAATTAATCTAGTAGGACCGAGTAATTTATTTCCACCACGAGGTGTCGAATTTCTGGCTGCACAGGAAGTGTTGCTTGAAATCAAAATAATTTCAGACAAGCTTTTTTTTGTATCTTCTACGAATTCTTCTTTTTCACTGTCACGGACCCTGTGCGGCAGGGCACTGAACTGAGAATTTAAAGGTTTTATTCTCGGATAATTAATACTTTCACATAAAAATGACTCAGTTACGAAAAAAATAGAGTGCAACCATCTTGCTGAATTTAGCGGAACAATGAAACCAGTCAAGGTAATTAAAATATTTTTAAAAGAAACTCATTATTTACCTATAATGTTGAGTATTTACAAGGTATTTATTTTTAAATCATTAAAGTTAAGCCAAAAATAAAGCAGTTTTAAAAATATCAACTCTTTTTTGTACGTCTTTTATATGTTTCAGCCTAGTTGAAGACTTGTCAAAGAGTGAAACGTAATACAGCAGGAAGTGTCAAAGGTGTTACAGTACACATTACAATATGACACTTCAGTTGATACTTATAAAAAGGGTTCAATATATTACAAATATTTATTAATTATTTCGATAAGATTTCTTTACATCAATAAATATTGTTACAGCTTCTGTCAAAATGCGTTTCATAACGTATTTCCGCGGTGTCAGTAATCTGTAGACATACGTCACTGTGTATGGCATAGGTTGGACACAATTCATTGTTTAAATATTATATTATAATATTATATTTCACTAATAATTCGGATATTGTGTCCTAATATCAAAAAGACACTTCTAGTAATAAAAATATATAAAAGGTAAAGCAATCCCATTACGGGCCTGGACAGACTCTAAGGATAACAGGAGGTTGAGGCTCCCAGGTTTCAAGAAAATCGGCATATGAAGATGGTAATGTTGTCAGCGCTACGCACCAGCCGCCTTTACCCCCGAGGAAATATTCCTGGTACTCATTTCTGTTAGGGGCTGAGTCAACCCCAGAGCCATAGTGCGGCAGGAAGGATTATGTCAATGAAAAATGAAAATATATAGTGTATTAAAAAAGGCAGTTGTATTTTTGTTGTATAATAGTGCATTGAATTCTACTGCGTGTTCAGATAAGCCGATTTCTTCGTATGGTGAACGTATGCGTAGGGTACAGGAATCTCAAGCTCTGACAAGAGTGATAGTTGGGATGCAAATTAATTGTGATATCTTATGGTCAACATCTATTATTATCGATTACTATTTTTACCGACTTGCAATCAACAGCAATCATTGTGAAGCAAGTAGCCAAAGTAGTCTTAAAAATAAGCAGAATCAAATTATGCAGTTTGTTACTTTTGTATGATTTTAATCTAACTTGATTTATCGCCACAGAATGTATGAAAGTTCACAAATAGCCAATGAGTGAGAACAAAACTGTTGCATCAGGGGCGACGAGGGGGCAGAAGGACGGTCGATTCCTTCCTTGGTTGGTTTTCAACATGGTGTAAATTGCAGCTGTTCGTTTTGTCTAGTATAAGCTGAGAAATCAATCACAAGTGCTACAGTGACCGGGTGTGTTCTCTGTGAGGTATGTACTGAGGCAGAAAAACAGCGGACAATCGAAAGTGGTTGTTTACCAGAATCGCAATACAATCGGTCTGATAACGTACCCGAGGACATATAAGTAAGACATACGTGTAATAGCTCAGTATTAGCTCAAACTTCTTGCAAGCATATTTAAGATTACTTTAATTTTCATGATTTCTAAAATAATACCACATTATACACGTAGTAGTAATGTGTTTTCTATTATTGTCGTAACGAAGAACCCTTACATGCTGAATTATCTTTTCCATGCAGGCACATGATATCCTTTAAGAGGTGAGTGCGGAGTAAATACAACAATCGTTGCGAACATTGTAAAGACTGTATCGGGGTTTGATAACAAAACGTAGTTAAATTGTTGTTTATTTACAACTACGCACTGCAGTCTTTAAGGCTTATTGTGCGATCTCGGTTAGACGTTCTAACTTTGACCACCAGGCGTCTCCACGCGTGTCACCACGCGAGAGCAGCCAGGGGCGGAAGTTGGAACTGTGGGCGAGAAATGTCCGGTAATTTTGCCTAAATGCCGACGTCCACTTTACATTTGAGGATTTTTTTACATGCCGTAAAGCTACGACATGGGGCCGACGGCTTTACGTCCCCTCCGAAGGAAGGCGTGCTGAGGATTCTTTCGTCCTAAAAATCCGACGGCTTCGGCCGGGTGCGAACCTGCGAATTTGGGTACCAAAGGCCAGCACGCTACCTCTAGACCACCGAAACCGAAAATGTAGTTAAATACAAGTGGATAAAGTTTTTTTTAATTAATGTAAGCGTGTGCGATGTCATTGTAGCAGAAAATGATTGGTTGTCAACCCGGAAAAATTCCGAGCACTCTGTTGATAATGAATAAAAATTCTAAAATGCAGGAATGTATGAGATTTTGGGCTAATTTAAGGTACTATCCCGCAATGGACCTAGAAGAACTGAAGTAAACGTAGAAACATCATTCAGTGTTTAGACTGCAACTCCAGAAAAGAAGAGACAAGGTTTTTGCTTTGAGCCACTTTGCTCGACAAAACTCTATTAAATTAGTCGTACATAAACACTGATGGCGTGAATGTCCGAAAACAGTACGAGTAGGGGCAGCATCAGAATAATCTGAGATTTCGTGATTAGGAAGGTCAGAAAGTAAGAGGTTAGAAAAATATTAAAAAACACAACTCTTTTCAGTTTGTTGATATGATATATTTAACAGCAGTTGGGTAGCCACCCAGTGGCAGTAGTTCAGTGCACATACAGACACACAAAGAACACAGAGTACGTCACAAAACAAACAATACACAGAACAAACACAAAAAAAATATATAGAACAACACAAAAATTAGGAAGAGTGCTGACCCTTTCGCGTCTCTGCGGGTTTTACCCTGACATTTGTTTTAAAACTAAGTAAAAAGCACGGAAAACCCTCAGTCAGGATAGTCATACATAAACATACAATAAGAATACATTGTCATAAAAATAAAGTACATAAATTACAGTATTAAACAGGAATAAAACCATATATATATATTGATAAAAAGGAGTCTAAAGAATATAAAAAATGTGATAAAAGTAAAATACATATAAGCAACAACTTTATATTGTCCATAAGTCTTCTAATAATGTTTAACACCTTATTACTAAGACCATCACTACACTGCAACACACCGCTACACTTCACCACACTTCACCCAACTACACTTCGCTACACTTCACTCTTCACCACACTTCACCCATCTACACTTCACTACTGTTCTACTGAAAATATAGACATTTCATAAAAAAGACACCAATATTGTTATGTAGTTTCACATGTTTATATACTGTCACAAAAATATATAATATGGATTAAATCAGCACTATTCCTGCAACTGTTAATTTACAAAGAACGTTTTTCTTATTTTAGACACAAATATGTTTGTTATCCTCACAAAATTATCCATGCTCTCTCCGATGGTATTTCACCTATCCTTCTAAAAGCAGAAGATTGTGTAATGAAAAGTTATACAGCCGCCATATTTTTCTATTTAAGATGTTATAAAAACAATGTCTCTTAAACGGCGTTCCACTTGAGACAATTTATTAAATCGAAATCATCATTAGTGTTGCTAAATAAATCCATTTTCAGATGCACAAAACACCAACTCGTCTTAAAATTTGGTTACCTACAGCGTCTCTTAGGACCATGCACTGAGGCTCTGTACAGGCCGTACGGCCCAAAGGGGGAGTAGATTTATAGCTCTACTATTTCGTAACCAACAGTACTAAAAGGGTGTGAGGGGTCAGCGTCACGCCCCGGCCGCTCTTTACCCCCGGGGAAGAACCGGTACCCATTGTACAGGAGGCTGAGTGGGCCCCAGGGCCGGTCTGGACAGGTGCGAAAAATCTATACAATGGGTACCGGGTCTTTTCCGGGGGTAAAGAGCGACCGGGGCTTGACTCTGACCCCTCACTCCTTCTAGTGCCGTGGTCAAGAAAGGATAGAGCTATACCTCTACTCCCCCTATGGGCCGCACGGCTTGTACAGAGCCTCAGTGCCTGTACATGGGTAAACTTTACCATTTTTGTTTATATATATGTGTGTAGAAAATTTTAAGAGATCAGGTTGGGTGACTGATGTTTTGAAGCAGGGCCAATGACAGACAACGACGCTTCTAAGCCAAGAAGAATGTTGCTCCTTGTATTGTTTAATTGCGGACTGTCTCCGGGCGGTGGATGGCGTGCTGGTATAGAAACAAAGGCAAGATATAGCCTGTGCACACAATTACTTTCTGGCATTGTAAAATGCGGTTTCCAACATATATTTATTGGTCCCTATCTGCCTTCCTAACACTGCCCTCCGGGGCTGCTAGATGCGACGCCACTACACAGACATCCTCTTCCTGTGCACCTTTTACCAGTTTGACGCAAAATTGTGGCGTACCAAACTCGAATATCGCTCGTAATCGTGTTGTATTTTCACAGTTGTCTAAAACAAGTAGCATACAGAGTCTACAATTACAATGCCAGTAGTTGATAACATCATCTTTCCACATTTTCTTCATTTGTACACTGATAATTCCTTAGGTTTCAATTGTTCGCATCAAAGTCATATGGACTCAAGAAGCACTGGAAATATAACTCCTTTTCTTCCTTGCTTGCTTGCTTGTATTCTTTTATAACTTCTACCCGCACATTGTAGTTACTGAGGGT
>Ga0268261_10000239_pt1 | contig 33480 bp, 29 predicted proteins | sample TergutNc150P1_FD_190353 | JGI IMG/M metagenome (GOLD analysis project Ga0268261, IMG submission 190353) | Nasutitermes corniger P1 segment gut microbial community from laboratory colony in Florida, USA - Nc150 P1 (SPAdes) (version 2) | ecosystem: Host-associated > Arthropoda: Insects >... | reverse complement strand
ACTCTCTATTGTTAGTCAAAGTGGTAGTATTCATTACACCTCTATTCCAGAATACCACTTACAAGAATTATTGTCCTTAGACCAAGACAATCAAATAAGAATCCCTTTAGAGTATCCTTACGATCAGTATGTTTTAACCATTAAGTTTTATGAGTACAACACCCACTTCTTTAAACCTATGTTTTTAATCACCTTATCTAGCTTTATCTTTTTAATCATGGTTAAAACCATCTTCTTCTACCAAAGCAAAGCCAAACAATTGGCCCTATTGTCTGATGTGCATAGTCAAAAGTTAGATCGCTTAGAAGCTTATAATTTATATTCTGATCAAACCCGTCTACAAAAAGATCAATTGATTGGTTCATTGATTCATAACTTAAAAGATAAAATCATCAACAACCGTTTAATCTTAAACGACTTTAACCAATCGGATAAACAAACCAATATCAATGATCTAGACTACAACAATGAAGTCATATTGGCTGATCTAAACAAAATCATCGATATAGCCTTTGATAAAGAAGTCTTAGATTTACAATCTAAAACAAAGATACACTTAGATGATTTTATTTTAAAGACTTATACCATGTATAAGAAACAACTTGATTATAGAGGCATACACATCAATTTTGAATTTGAATCAGAAACCTCTATCTATATGAATCAAATGGCTTTAAAGATTATTATTTATAACTTACTAAGCAATATGGCACGTTATACCAAAGATGATACGTATGCATCTATCTCTATGTCTAATCAAGGCAAGTATACCAAAATCATCTTCTACAATGAATGTGTTAAATACAAAGTGTTAAACCTTGATGCTACAGGTACTGGTTTAGTCAGTGTTGTTTCCTTGGTAGAAGATTTACAAGGTAAAATCACATTTAAAAACAAGTACGACGGGTTTGAAGTAATCTTAATTTTACCCAATCAATAAGGGATTATGGTATGATTATTTTAATACATTAAAGGAGAATGATTATGCCACATATATTTTTTCAAAACGTTAAATTAAACGTTGTCAGTGATTTAGCTCAAACCTTAACCAGTGAGATCGCAACGATTATTGATCAACCAGAAGATTGGATTACTTACTATGTTAATGAAGCACAAGTAATTATCAACAATGAAGACAATAATACTGAATGTTATGTCACTGTCAAATGGTTTGAAAGACCAGAAGAATTAAAGGTTAAAGTTGCTCAACTGATTACTGATTATTTAAGAGCCAATGGCTTTGAAACAGTAACGATAGAGTTTGTTGTTATAGAGAAAAGTAACTTTTTTGAAAATATGAAGAAATACTAAAAAAAGCAGTGTTCACTGCTTTTGTTTTAGATAAATGAAGTAAATCTTTTTTCATAAGATTGATTGGTTTGATTGACTTGTTCTTTAATCATGTTGGCCATGACATTGGCAGAGTATTCGATGTTATAAATACCTTCTTCATCTTGAAGGACTTGTCCTTTTTCCAAACCATGTAAAACAGACCAATAACGGGTTGGCACATAGTAAGATTCACTTAAATCAAAGAAGTTTTGGATTGAACGTAAAGCTTCTTGTCCACCCCCACGTCTTTCAACAACAAAAGGTAAAACCACTTTACCTGATATATGAGACATCTTAGAATAGAAGATTCTATCTAAAGCATTTTTTAAGTTACCAGTAATCCCACCATAGTAAACAGGACTACCGATGACAATACCATCAGCTTGAACGATTTTTTCAGCTAACTCGTTAACAATATCATCTCTAAAAACACAATGATTGTCTGTGTTTAAGTCAGAGAAACAATATTGACATCCGATACAACCATGAATCAATTCGTTACCTATGTTAACAATTTCTGTTTCAATCCCATGATTTTTTAAGATCACAGATATTAAATCTGTCACAATACTGGTATTTCCTTTAGGACGTGCCGATACATTAATTAAAACAACTTTCATAACAAATCTCCTTATATATCATTTGCTTGTATTATAGAAGGATTGTCTTAAACAGTTGTGTTTATATTATAAAGAAGGGTGATAAGAATGAATATTTATGTAAATACCATCATCATTGGTTTAATCTTTTTTGTTGTGATCTTTTGGTTTGTCTTATTATACGCTTATCTTAGAGAATACAGAAAAAACGGTTATTTCAAACCCTTTCATGCTTTATTATACATGTCCTTTGTCTTATACATAGAAATCGCTTATTTCTTAACCATTCTACCTTTACCCTCTATGGATACCATGAACCAACCAGTTCAACCCATCCATACGTATATGCAGTTACACCCCTTAAACTTTCTAACAGAAATAGCTAACTACTTCCACCATCACTCATTTACACTGATGGCACCCCCCTTATACACCAATGTATTCAACGTCTTTTTATTACTACCACTAGGTATCTATTTAAACAAGTTGTTCAATGTTAAATTTACTAAAGCTATTTTGATTACTTTCTTAATCTCCCTGTCTTTTGAAATCATTCAACTCTCTGGCTTATTCTTTATTTATCCTTATCCATACAGAGTCTTTGATGTTAACGATTTAATGTTTAACACATTGGGTGGTATTATAGGTTACTTACTAGCCAATAAGTTTTTAGGTTTCTTAGATAAAATAGATTTATCTGTTTCAACCAAAGAATTCTATGTTTCAAAGTTTAAACAAATGATTCTATTCATCTCTGATTTAACCATTATCTTTGTATTGTTAGGTATCGCTAATATATTATCCAACTTTATTACTTTACAAAGAGGCTTAGAAATAGGTTCTTTCTACAACATAGATGTCTTTAGAATCATTAGCTTTGTCTTTATGACTATCTTTCTATGTATACCATTACTTAGTAAACATTATCAAACGTTCGCTAATAAACTTAGTGGTACCTATCTAGATAGAGAGAATGATAATCTTACTTTTCGTTTCTTAAGAAGTATCATTGTCTATTTACCATTCATCTTAAGTAACATGAATATCTTTTTTAATATCACAGTGATTATAACAGGTGTTTATATTTTATACTTTATCATCCATATCTTTACAAAGAAAAAAGGCATGAACTTAATCGATCAAGCCTTGGGTTATCAACTACACTCTAAACATTTTGAAAGTGGCGAATAGCCACTTTTATTGTATCTTCTTTAAGGATTGGATGATGTTGATCATGAATCCTGCGACGATACCTGAAGCAAATCCATTGTTGTATAAGTTCATAGCACCTTGCCAAGGTGAAGAAAAGGATACAACCGCATAATGCAACATACCAGTAATGATACCAATGATTAAACCAAACTCACCTGGGATAGGTGCTAGACAAGTAACAAAGATTAAAGTTAAGACAAATCCAGTTGAAGGTTGGGCATTGGTTAAGACAAACATAAGGGCAACGCCAATCATTAGTGGAATGGTGTTCTTTGGGTTTTTACCAAATGCCGCAAAACCTAGATTGGTAATGATGGCACCTAAGATAGGTCCGTTTAAGGTTACACCTGTTAATAAGGCAGCAATCGTACATATCAAGCCTAATAAACCAATGTTGAAAAAGACAACAGAAGGATGGTGTAATAAGAAGTAATCGGTGACTGCTCTTCCTGGTCTATTTAATAAGATGATGTATTCTTTTATAGAGAATTCTTTTAGGCATAAACCTAATATCATCGTACCGATGGAATAGACCAGTAACATGATTAAGATTAATAAAGCGTAATCATCTGATATGATGAAGACACTGTTTAATTCAAAACCGAATGAGCGTATGATTGCGGTTGCGATTAAAGCACATAATCCAGCCGAAAATCCAATGTTGTATAAGGTGTAACCCTTATGAAAGTTTAAAGCGTTTTGACCTACTGGTACAATGATAAAACCATAGAAGATACCAGATAGTATACCTACGAGTATACCAAGGTTATTACCTAGAAAATTGACAGAGACGATGGGTGCCAAACAGGTCGCAAATATCGCAATATGAATATAAGATTTCATCGATTCTTGCATATACATAGAATACAACTTAACACCTAGAAAGATCGGTAGAATGTTAAAGATGGTTTTTCCAAAGAAAGCAAATCCTAAATAAATAAAAGTAGAGGCTAAGGTGATACCAGACAGGTTTGCTTTAGATAACTTTAAGAAAAGTAGGGCAATCATTAAACATAGGCCAGCATTCAACAAGGCAGGACCAGGTCCTGCAATAGCAAAATGATCGGTAATCAAAACACCTGGTTCTTGGATAATGGTAAACAAGCCATGAATTAAATCCATGTTGGGTTGTAAGAAGATACCACCCAGTATTAAAGACAAACCAACAACCAAGATATAGTTGGTAATGAGTTTGTTGTGGTTGTGTGTAATCATAAAGGCTCCTTTCTATTAAGATAAAAGAAATAACCCTAGGTTATTTCTTTGTTGGATCTAAATTTCTTTTTAAGGTGATGGTTGATTGAATACCTTCTCTAACAAAGTGAAAACTATCAAACAACATACCAACCAATGCCAATTCATTAGAAGATGCTGATTCACCTAGTAATTCCCAAGAGTATTCTTCGATATCGTAAGAACGTTTAGAATCTAACGTGTCTTTTAACATGTTTTCATCTTCAAAAGATAAATCATCTATGGTGAAGGATACGGTAACGACATGTTCTTCTTTATGAATATGGTAATTGATTTCACTATAACCTTTGTGAAATAAGAAGGTGATGATTTCATCACTAATCTTACCAAGTTTTTTGCTTTCGTTTACTCTCATCTTAATCAACCTTTCTTAATGAGTCTATCATATTAATTAAAAATCCAGCGACTATACCAGATGCGAATCCATTGTTGTATAAGTTGAAGGCACCTTGCCATGGGGCTGTAAAGCCAACCAATGAGAAATGTAAAGCACCTGCTAGTAATCCGATGATTACACCATATTGTCCTGCTAATGGGGCCAAACACGTTACAAATAGGATGGTTAAAACAACAGCTGTTGACATGGCATTGCCTGATAGTAAGAACATCAAGCCTGCACCAACCATGACTGGGATAGTGTTACGTGGATGTTTACCAAAACCACCAAATCCAATGACTGTCATAAAGCCACCCACTATCGGACCATTGATAGGGACACGTGTGATTAATGCGGCTGTAATGGCTATCAAACTTAGCACACCAGCATTAAAGAAGACAACACCAATGGAATGGAATGAGAAGAAATCGGTAACGGCACGTCCTGATCTTTGTATTAGTTTACCATACTCTTTCATAGAAAAGCTTTTAGATAGATAAGCAACGATGAAAAAAGAAGCAGTAATAATCAAAGATATGACTAAGAGATGATTGTGATAAGCAATAGAGATGTATGAAACTGTTGATAATTCAAAACCTAGGGTTCTAATAATAGCGGTTGTTACTAGGGCAAAGACACCACCAGAAAAACCAATGTTGTATAGGGTATAACCAGAATGCCATCTAATCGCATGAGAACCTAGTGGTACAATTAAGAAGCCATAGATTAACCCAATAGCAATCGATACGACATTACCATACCATGCTCCGATAAAATTGGTTGAAACCACAGGGGCCAAACAAGTCGCAAATATAGCGATATGAATAAAGTTTTTTAAGGGTTCTTTAACGTATAAAGAATACAGATACACACCAACAAAGATGGGTATAACGTTCACAAAGTTTTTACCAAAGAAAGTAAAGCCTAAATAGGTGAACATAGCCGCAAAGGTTAAACCAGAAAACTTTAAACCGGTTGCTTTGGTAAAAGCAATGATAATGAACAAGGATAAACCAGCATTCATTAAAGCTGCACCAATACCACCAATTTCAAAGTAATCGGTAATTAAGACACCTGAGTGTGAAATGATGTTAGACATACCACTTAGTATGTTGGTTGGATCTAAAATAAGACCTGACAACATTAAAAAGATGGCTAAGCCATATAAATATAAAACAAGGACTTTATCTTGTTTAAAAGGTTCTATCATGTATAAACAACTCCTAACGTGATAATTATACACGATTTAGACATATTATTTAAGATTGAATATGAAAAAAAGTAAACTATATATAAAAAAATTACAATTAACTAAGCAACTTTTAGACAAAAGGTTTAAAATGAACTTATCTTATAGGACAAGGAAAGTGATATTATGAAAAAAGCAACTGCTGTATTTTTTACAATCATAGAAATGGCTTTATCGGTACTGATGTTTTTTAGTGTCAGTGATATTTTTAGAAGATGGATGGCAAATGTCGGAACAGATGGAACCTATATCCCAATATGGACCAATATCAAACCACATCTATATATTATCGTTGCGGTCGTTATGGCGGTCATTGCGATCTTTATCTTAATTAAAGGTGGCATCAGAACCTTATACGGTGTAATCTTAATCTTAGTGGGTGTTGGTGTAGGTATTTACTTCCAACCTGACTGGTATTGGGTAACAGGAGTCTTAGGTTTACTTGGTTCTGTTATGATCTTAGTTAGTCTAGCCAAAGGGCATACAAAAGACAAAGAAAAAGCCAAATTAAAAATGGCCAAAGAAGATGAAAGAGAAGCTCAAATTGCGGCAGAACAAGCCAAAAGAGAAGCTGAACTAGCAAAAGATGATCCAACTTTAGATGCCATTAAAAAAGCGCACGATAGTGAATAAAATAGACCTTAAGGTCTATTTTTTTTGTAAAAAAAAAGCTACCTTTTACAGTAGCTTAAGATTATTTGTGGTATAACTTTTTGGTTGAATAAACAGGAGAACAAGTCAATGAAACATTGAGTTTTCTTAAGATGTTTTTATCATCTTCATTTAAGATAACGGTGGAATGGGCTTGTGTTCCTGATAGTTTTTCCAACTGTTGTAAGGCTTGGTGAGAGATTGGATTGGTTGTGGCTGAGACAGCCAATGCAATCAATACCTCATCAATGTGTAAACGAGGATTGTTGTTGCCAAGGTTTTGTGTTTTTAACTCTTGGATAGGATTGATGATGTTAGGTGAAATCAAAGGAATATCATCATGGATGTTTCCTAAAATCTTTAATGAGTTCAACAAGGCTGCTGAAGCAGCACCCAATAAATTGGTTGTTTTACCAGTGACGATGGTACCATCGTTTAACTCAATCGCAAAAGCAGGTTTACCATCGGTAGCAGCTGATTTATCCAATGCGACTTGCACACATTTTCTTTCATCCTTGGTAACGTCTGCTTGAGACATAATCAGTTCTAACTTTTCAATGGTTGCTAAAGAAGCTAAGTTTTTACGGTGATCTTCAATGGCAATATAGTATCTTCTAACAATTTCATCTTTACTTGCTTGAATAGCTGCATCATTATCAATGATGGCGTGTCCAGCCATATTAACACCCATATCGGTTGGTGATTGATAAGGTGAAGAACCAGAGATTTTTTCAAACATGGTTTTTAAAACAGGGAAGATTTCAACATCTCGGTTGTAGTTAACCGTTGTTTCTCCATAAGCTTCTAAGTGGAAAGGATCAATCATGTTGATGTCGTTTAAGTCTGCGGTTGCGGCTTCATAAGCCAAATTGACTGGATGTTTTAAAGGTAAATTCCATACTGGGAATGTTTCATATTTGGCATATCCAGCGTTGACCCCTCTTTTATGTTCATGGTACAACTGTGACAAACAAGTCGCCATTTTACCAGAACCAGGACCTGGTGCTGTTACAACAACCAAAGGTTTGCTTGTTTCAATATAATCGTTTTTACCAAAGCCTTCATCTGAAACAATATGACTCACATTTGAAGGATAACCTTCGATTGGGTAATGGTAGTAAGTTTTAATCCCTAATTTGTCTAACAAAGCACAAAACTTTAAGGTGTTTGGTTGGTTTTCAAAATGGGTGATAACCACACTACCTACGTATAAGCCAGCTTCTCTGAAAGCATCGATTAATCTTAAGGTATCTTCATCATAAGTAATACCAAGATCACCTCTCATTTTGTTTTGTTCGATGTCATTGGCATTTAAAGCAATGATGACTTCCACTTGATCTTTTAAGGTTAATAACATTTGTAATTTAGAGTCTGGTTGAAAACCAGGTAGTACTCTAGAGGCATGTAAATCATCGAATAACTTACCACCAAATTCAAGGTATAGTTTGTTGTCGAATTGTGAAATACGTTCTAAAATGTGTTTGGATTGCATCTCTAAATAGAGATTGTTGTCGAATGCTAGCTTTTTCATGATGTCTTCTCCTTTGGTATTGTTAATATAAATAAAAAGCATGATCTCAACCTTTTGTAAAGTTGTATCATGCGGTCTCTTAAATAGACCTAAGTAATAGATCTTGTTAAGATAGTATTCATGGTAATTAGGTAAAAAATAACGTTCTTTTTTACATGGGTTAATTATACCTTAATTGATAGTAGACTTCAAACAATAAGTCTACAATTTGATAAAGTTTTTTAGAAGTTACCTACATGGTTAAATGCAATAATCGCAAACATTATCATTACAAACCAGATTAAAATAGAGATAGCTAGAAAGACATTGTAGGCCATGACATAGCCTTTAACATCTTGACCATTACGTGCTTGGCTGTTACCAAGTAAAGAAACAATACCAGGAACAATCCCTAGGAATAAAAAACCAATAATAATACCAATTAAACTGACTTGCCAAGGAAAGACTTTTTCTCTTAACTCAGTGTTCATCTTTGCATATTCGGTATACTCCATTGGGTTAGGATCATTCATTGGATTGGATAAGTCAGCCCCACAGCTAGAACAAAATTTTGCATTCGCAGGTAAGCTGGCTCCACATTTAGGACAGTATTGCATAATATCACACCTTTCATTTAGTTTATTGTAACACTTGTATATGGTAAATACTTACTGATATAACCATCAAATTGATTACTAATCTCTAATATCTGCATATTATCAATCATTCTTTGTGATTCTTTTCTAACATAGACGGGATCGTTAAACTCACTTCCTTGATAATGTGAGTACAAATGGGTCCACTTAATCGTGTTGGGACCAATTGGTTGGTAGACAATTCTAACAGAACTTGCCATGCTGGTACCATTGAAGTTAATACTAGCTGATTGTCCTGGTAATTGATTAGAAGCGCCATGTGCAAATTCTATTGGTATCATGTAAAAGCCATCTGTGTTGATGGTAATGTCTAACGTACAATCAAAGTTTGGACCATCACTAGAAGGATGGAAGTTACGACAATCGGAAGTTAAATCAGATGAAGCATTAAAGGTATGTTGAATATTTAAGTAGATTCTTATAAAGTTTTCCTTATCGTTTTTTATCATATGAGACTCTTCATATTTTTGTTTGATGCTTAAATAAGTCGGGCTACCTTCTTTAACATACCTAACATTATTTAAGTACATGGTATCCCCATCTAAAGAAAAAGGTATTTGTGTTTGTTGGTGGTCTTGCTTGTAAATGAATAATTGATTGTCTTGATCAATACCAAATGGAAAGGTTTCATTGTTTTCATTGGTAAAGATGGATTGAGTAAAGGATACTTGTTGGGCTATGGATGTATCATCATACAAATTCAACCATGTTCCTACAACTAAGTGGTTATTGATATGACCTTGATCAAAGTTGTTGAGGATGTCATGATACAATTGACTGTCATACTTGATAAACTTTGTACCTTCTAAGAGGATGGTATCATTGTCTTCATTAATAGAGAACTCTAATTGTTTTTCAGTATTGTCTTCCATCACAAAGAATCTTTTTTCATTGTCAATACGAAAGGGCATGACTTGACCTTGCGAATTGGTATAATCTTGTTGGGTAAAAGAGACTTCACTTTTAATAGATGTATCGTCGTATAATTCAAGCCATCTACCTTCAACGAGATGATTGTTGATGGTTAAGTTGGAAGCACAGCCACTTATAAAGAATATCATCAGTAATAATAGAAATTTTTTCATTGGCTCATACCTCCTAGTTAGACTTATCTTATTTTAACATTTATCTTTATAATAAGGACAAATCATCATAATAAAAAAGGTCTAAACGACCTTTACTATAACAATTGTATTTTAATCGGTTGGATTTCTTTAACAGATTCCTTGTATTCTTTGGCTAGGTTTTGATAAACCTTTGCATTTCTTACCAAATAATCCTTGTTTTTTTGATCTAATGGTCTCACTGCTTTGGCAGGATTACCCATAATCATCATTCCTGGTTCAAAGCCATCGGTTTTAACAACCAAAGAGTTTGCTGCTACCAAACAACCATCTGGGATGACACAATTGTTTAAGATGGTAGAACCCATACCAATCATACACCCATCCCCAATGATACAACCATGAATGATACAGCCATGTCCAATGGTTGTATTTTTACCAATAATGGTTGGTGTATTAAAGTCGTTGTGGATGGTTGTTAGTTCTTGAACATTGGTTCCTTCTTTAATTGTAATTGAAGACATATCCCCTCTTAAAGTACAGTTGTACCAGATAGACACATCTTTTTCTATGGTTACATCTCCACATATTTTAACCCCATCTTGGATATAAGCAGTAGGATCAATACTTGGTCTAATACCTTTGTATTCAAATAATTTCATTCTTTCACTCCTCTATTTTTTATGGATGCAATAAACATAAGGTGCATCTTTATGATTCAATATTTCATATTTAGATATATGATAACATACGCCTTCTAATTGAGAGATAAATTCACTTAATGCCAAGGCTTCTTCTTTCTTAACATCATGTCCATGATAGACAACGATGATGACCAATCCTTTTCTTTTTAACAAGGATAATACTTTCTTTAACGATTGGATGGTAGAAGTCGCATTGGTTACAATGGTTTCATCTGCTTTAGGTAGATAACCTAAGTTATAAATGGCTAATGAAATATCTTTTTTCACATACTTGTCTATATTGATATGATCATCTAGTATCAATTGATAGTTTGTTTTATCTTGTAAAAGTAAGCTAGATACTTGGATTGCTTGTTCTTGTATATCAAAAGCATAAACTTGTTTAAAGTATTGAGTCAGTAACAAAGTATCATTGCCATTACCTAGCGTCATATCTACAGCAATGCCTTCTTTATCCGCATATCTTTGTATCATCATATGGGAGTATTCAACCACCTTTAACAAACTAGACAAAGTTATCACCTTGACATATATCGTGTAATGCCATGTATTTATCAATACCATTCAATACATCAATTTTTCTTAATGTCCATTGTGGTTGTAACAAATCTTCTTTTTTAGCATCCCCTGTTAAACGTTGTATAATCATTTCTTTTGGTAGATAACTTAACTGTTGAACAACCAGCTCTATGTATTCTTCCATAGTAAGTAAATCCCATGGTTTCTCTTGGTATTGTTTGGCCATGACACTCCCTTTAAGTAAATGCAACATATGTATCTTTACAGCATCAATCCCTTTTAACTTTGAAAGACGTTTGATATTATTCAACATCATCTGCTTATCTTCACCTGGTAAACCATTGATCATATGGACGCATACTTTGATGTTGGTTTGATTTAAACGCTCTAAAGTATCTAAAAAGACATCGTAGTTATAAGCTCTATTGAATGCTTGAGCTGTAGAATCGTAAGTGGTTTGTAGACCGAGTTCTAACCAAACATCTAACTTGTCTGTTAAAGAGTCTAAGTAAGCAATCGTCTCATCTTCTAAACAATCTGGTCTTGTGCCAATAGCCAATGCTTTGATTTGATCGATGTTGGTAAAAGGATCAAAGCATTGTTTTAAAATATCTAAAGGTGCATAAGTATTGGTAAAAGCTTGAAAGTAAGATATGTAATCAGAGTCTTTCCATTTTAAACCTTGTTTGGCTTTAATGTCTTCAAATTGAGTGAATAAGTCATCTTGAACGTTACCGGCAAAATCACCAGAACCAATGTCTGAACAAAAGGTGCAACCACCAGTGGCGAGTTTACCATCACGATTGGGACAAGTGAAATTACCATTCAAAGATATTTTTGCGACTTTTTTACCATACCTTTCTTTTAAATAGTAATTGAAGGTATAATAACGTTTATTGTCGTTAGAATATGGAAACCTATTCATTGGGATGCTCCGCAAAATAAGAGAGAACTTTTTCTTTGTCTTTGTTTAGTTGTTTGATTAGTTGGTCAACCCCATCAAAGATCATTTCTTTTCGTATGTACTTGTAAAAGACTATCTCAATATTGTCTTGATACAAATCCCCTTGGTAATCAAAGATGTTTGTTTCAATACGAATGTTGTTGTTGTAGTTGAAAGTTGGGTTATGACCGATATTGGTCATAGACAAGTATGCTTGACCATTAATCATGGTCTTGGTCGCATAAACACCAATTGCTGGTATACGGTAGTTATCGACACATGCTAGATTGGCGGTTGGAAAACCAATTAATCTTCCTTTCTTATTACCATGAACAACTTGTCCAATCATCGAATAAGGTTTGGTTAGTATTTCATTGGCTTTGTCTACTTCACCATTTAAGATTAATTGGTGGATATAAGTAGAACCTATTTTTAAATCTTCTATCTTTTCTTGTGGAACCACAACTGTTTTGACTTGTTTGTCATATTTCAATAAGAAGTTAACACAACCTTCTTTGTCTTTACCAAAACGCCAATCATAACCACAAACAATGTATTTGATACCATTGTTTATAATAAAACGTTGAACAAAATCATCCGCAATAATATTTTTAAAGTTCTTATCAAATTCTAAAAGAAAGACGGCTTGAACACCTAGTTCTTCTAGAATATCAAACTTTTGTGATTGACTTCTTAATATAAAGTAGTTATCAATATCATTGATAATCTTTTTAGGGGTTGTATCAAAAGTCATCACCCCAAATTTCTTATTTTGTTCTTTGGCGATTTTTTTAGCCAATCTTAATATCGATTCATGGGCTTTATGTATACCATCAAAATTACCAATGGCAACCACATATTCATCAGATAAGTGTGATTGATAACTAGAGTTTATTTTTATTATTTCCATTACCATAATCCTCTTTTCATTTTGGCTTGTCCATCTTTACTAGGATGGTAGAGTGCAATGACATTGTCTTCTTGATCTACCACGATGAATTCTTGATTTATATCAGTAGCGATGATTTTACCATTTTTAACATCAACCAATTGTTTGTCATCGACTTGTAAAGCTGGATAATTAGACAAGGCTTGTCGTATCGTTAAAGGGGTATATTCATTGTTTTGTATTTGTTCTAAGGTATACGCTTGATCTATTGAGAATTGACCTGATTGAGTCCTTCTTAGATAAGTTAAAACGCCTGGATAATTTAAAGCTTTTGAAATATCAAAGCATAAGCTTCTAATGTAGGTGCCTGATGAACATGAAACTTTTATAGTTACCAAATCATCTTCAAAAGAGAGTAAGTCTATGTTGTATATTTCAATCTCTCTTATAGGAATTTCTACCTCTTCATTGTTACGTGCATACTCGTACAACTTCTTACCGTTAACTTTGATGGCTGAGTATATCGAAGGGACTTGTTTTTGAATACCGATAAAGGTATTTAAAACCTCTTGTAGTTGTTCTAAGGAAACATCCTTTTGATAAGGCACTTCTTCAAGGATTTCGCCTTCCATATCTTGGGTGGTTGTAGACAGGCCCAATCTAAAAGTAGCAATGTATTCTTTTGAATCCATGACTAAAAAGTTAGAAAGTTTTGTGGCCTTGTTGATCATGACAACCAGTACACCACTAGCTTGTGGATCTAGCGTTCCAGCATGACCGACACGCTTGGTTTTAAAGTGTTTTCTCATTTTTGCACAAACATCAAAAGAAGTCATATCTAAAGGTTTGTCGATTAGTAGTATTTCATCCATATTTATCACCTTCCTTATTTTATCATAGATAGGGTAAGATATAAATTTTCAAGTGTTTATAATAAGGTAAGATATGATATAATCTTCACTTTAACAGTTGAAATAGAAAAATCTTTAAAAATACCGATAGTTAAAGGTAATCTCAAGATTTTCATTTATTATCGTTTTTGCATACTATTTTTTGTTGATGGTTTTATATACATACTCATTGACAAAGGTTGTTTGATTGTGTTTAAACAATTTGACTTGAAATTACATCCAACATTTTATATAATTAAATTAGTCAAAAGGTATATGAATTCCTAGTGGGTACCAGACGAATACCCACTAAAAGAAAAAGAGTGCACGGCTATGCACTCTTTTTTTTGCTTTTTTTAAAGCTTTTCGATTAAGTAATCGATTAGCTTTATGGTCAAAGTTGACAAAATATTTGCCAAAACTAGGTGTAAAAATTCCATATCATCACATCCTTACTTGTACAGTGTTATGTCCTCCTTTCTTTGTACTGTCTCTACTTCTTTATATGCAAAAAATTGAGAAATTCCTAAATTAAATTTGTAAAATTATTTCATGTTATTTAAAAATTTTTTTTGTTGAGTTTATTTATGTGTCTGTTATAAAAAATTGAATAGAATTAAAATCTGAAAAAGTTGAAGAATTAAAGAACTATGGTAAAGGTTGGTACACGATACAAAATTAACGAACAACAAAAGCAATATTTCCCTTGGGAATGGGAGCTATTGCTTTTTTACACCTTAAACAAGTGATAAAGTCGAGTGTTTGTTGATTAGTAATATTTTATTTGAATTTATCACTTTCATTTTTTATCATAGATAGGGCAAGATATAAATTTTCAAGTGTTTATAATAAGGTAAGATATGATATAATATAGTGTAAAGGTTGGTGATAGAATGTTAAATGATAAGTTGATAATGCAACTAGCAACAAAGTACATCAATTATCTTGATGATTTAACAGATTCAAAGAGTGAGGTCTATAAAGAGTTAAAGGAATTGTATCCTGATATTGAGGTTGTAGACCATCAAGCATCTTTTATCGGGTCTAATTTGAGTACTTTAACCATACAAGATCAAAATTCTAAGGATGTGGCAATTATTTATGATGGCAACAATGCCATTGGTGATTTCACCAATGACAATTTGAATGTCTTCATCAATAAGACACCTAACTTTTACGATGTGGCTTTAAAATACTTTGAATATATTGAACGTAAAAACTATCGTATCACCCATGTTGGTGGTGTTTCTTTAGGTGGGGGTGCTGCTCAGTATGTCGGGATCAATTATCCTTTTGTACGTGCTTTGTGTATCAATGCTTCCCCTTTAAACAAGGCGACTTTTATCGATACTAAAAACATCATTCACATACGTGACAATTCAGATTTGTTGTATCGTGCTATCTCTTTAGATAAGTCACGATACGAAGAAGGTTATGTTGGTAACTTGGTTAATATCAATCGTTCTTTGTTTGGTTCAAGTGATTATTACAACCATTTAGAATTGTCTCATTACGGGTGCATTCCTTTTCCAGATAGCGATGTCTTAGAAAAGTATGGTCAAAGAAACTTAGAGGTTTTAAAGGATGTCATGGATGAGAAAAACTATGCTTACTATGCCTTGTTGAAACAAGCACCAACCATTGGTGAATACATGCCTTTTGATTTACTATCCAATAATATTTTAACGTTAGATTTTACACCACCATCGTTTTCTTTTGATGAGGTACAAGATAACTTTTCTGCCAAAGTTAAAGAGGTTCAAAAATCATTACAGTCTTATTTGATGCCTTTGGCTTATTTGAAAAATAAGAATGAGTTTATCAATATTGACAATCAATTGTCTAATGATATCAAGTCGGCTATGAAGTATGCGCTACTGCCAATAACCAAGCAGGATGCCAGTTTGTATGATACCATTCAATTTGTGATTGAGAAGTCTAGTCCATACATTTATAAGTTGATCAATGATAAATTGTCTTTGATAACCAAAGATATCGATATAGAAAAGAGTGTCTTAGATAAAGAGAAGATTGCCAAAGATTTAAAGGTCAATGAAGAAGCGATTAATAACATCGTTGAATACTTGATTAAGATCAACAATGATTTGTTTGATTATGAGAACTTTAAGTTTAAGAATGTCTTTAAATTAAAGAATACTTTGTCTTTTAATTTGATGCCTACTCAGTATGCCAATGATTATCAAAAAGATTTGTTTGATAAGATTAATCTTGCGATTACAGATGTCATTGTTCATAACAAGTCTTTAATCAACCAATTAGAAAAACTAATTTATACAACCTATCGTCAAGGACACTTAGAGTTAGAACTACCATTTACCTTACATAAGTCTGGTGATATAGATAAGGATATTGCTTTTATTAAAGCAAGGTATAACATTGGTGATAACTTTGCCAAAGCAATAGAAAGCTTTATGCCAGATTTCTACGAGAATATTTTAGGGGATAGTGCTTTATACAACTATTTGGTTTCTATTACCAACATCAATGAACAATTGGCGTATCTGTTGGTTTCATTGGATAACTTAGAGTTGTATTTCAATCAGATAGATAAGATTTCTAACAACAATAAACGTAACTTGCACTTAATGATCAACAATGCTAAGTCTTATATTAATGATTTGTTGTATTACAATAAGCAATCTTTGCTGAACCAAGAAAAAAATAAATAATAAGGAGAATGTTTTATGAATGATCAATTTTTAAGAGTCATCGAGAAGATGAAGGAAGAAAAAATCAATCAGTTTATTATTTGTGATCCAGGGTCTATCTTTTATTTAACCGGACAAATGTTTCATACAGGTCATCGTATGTTGGCCTTGGTCGTTTCTGTAGATAAAGAACCTATCTTGTTTATCCATGAGATGTTTCCGGCTAAGGAAGAAGGGATTAAGGTTGTTGTCTTTAAGGATGCTGATGATTACTTAACTGATTTGTATAATGTTTTAGATACGTCTAAACAAATAGGTGTGGATAAGTATTTTGAAGCCAGATATGTGATTGGTTTAAGTGAGAAAGGTTTGACTTATCCATTTAAAGTGACGTCTTATATTGTTGATGATATTAGAGCGGTTAAAACAGATGAAGAGATTCAACTGATGAAAGAAGCTAGCCTTATCAATGATAAAGTCATGTTGGCTATTCAAGATTATATTCATAACTTTGAGGGTGAATTAAGTGAGAATCATTTAGAATCTGTTTTAAGAAGTGAGTATGCCAAGTATACAGATGAGGGGTATTCATTTGATCCTATCTTTGGATTTGGTGTTAATGCGACCGATCCTCATCATGGCGTAGATGATTCTATCTTAAAAGCCAATGATTGTATCGTGATTGATATTGGTTGTATGAAAAATCATTATGCGGCTGATATGACTCGTACTGTCTTTTATAAGGGTGTATCTGATTTTGATAGAGAAATCTATGAGATTGTTAAAGAAGCGCATTTACGTGCCTTTAACTTTGTGAAACCAGGTGTTAAGTGTAGTGAAGTAGATGCCATGGCTAGAGATTACATTACTGAAAAAGGTTATGGGGATTACTTCTATCATCGTTTGGGTCATTTCATTGGAACAGAAACCCATGAGGCTGGAGATATTTCAGCTACCAATGACAATGTCCTTGTTGAAGGGAATATCTTTTCGATTGAACCAGGTATCTATATCAAAGATAAAGCCATTGGGGTTAGAATAGAAAACTTGGTTGTTGTAACTAAAGATGGGGCAGAGTCTTTAAACCATGTGCCATTGGATTTAAAAGTTTTATAAGAAAAAAGGAGGTTGTTAAAATACAACTTCCTTTTTATATAATCTTATCTAATTGAATATCTGGTTTAAGATAGGTATCTAGATTGTCTTTGTTAAAGTCTTTTAGATAGTTAATGACTTGATTGGTTAAATAAGTAGGTGTAGATGCCCCACTAGATACACCAACATAGTCATAGTTTTTTAATTGATTGGTATCAATATCATTGACTGTTTCAATTAAGTAGGCATCTTTGCCTTTTTCTTTAGCAAGTTGAGCCAACTTAGTTGAATTGTTTGATTTAGGATCACCAACGATATAAACCGCTTGAATGTCTTGGTCTAAATCAAGGATGGCTTGTTGTCTGACTCTGGTTGCATCGCATACTTCATCTGCTATGATAACCTGTGGATATTTGGTTTTAACCGATTCAAATATCTTTAAAGCATCTAAGTATGAGATGGTTGTTTGGTTGGTAATAAAGATTTTATCGTTACTAATGTTAAGTTTATCGATGTCTTCCTGGTTGGTAACCAGATGAATGTTGTTACCCAAAGCTAAGACAGAGATAGCTTCTGGGTGGTTTTCTTTTCCATAATAAATGACATCGTAACCTTCTAAGAGATGATCTATTACTAAGTGGTGTGTCTTTGTCACATCCTTACAAGTCGCATCATAAACAATCAAGCCTTTTTCTTGGGCTTTGATTTTAACTTTTGGATCAGAACCATGAGCGGATAAGACCACAACGCCATGATCGATTTGATCGATTAAATCCAATCTTGATGTATGAGTATCATCTAAAGTAACTATCTTATATTTATCTAAAGCTGAAACCAGATATTTGTTGTGAACAATCATACCTAATATATAGATATCTTGGTCTGGATTTTCCAATCTAGCTTTTTTAGCAACATCTATGGCGTTGACCACACCATAACAATAACCTCTTGGACTAATGGCTTTAACTTCCATATTATGACCTCCATTCTTACATATATTATAGCATATTATGTCTAAGTTAAGATTTATTGCTTTATATAACCATAAGTTTCAAATGATAATTATTTCTATGTTATAATAAATAATGCTTATTAATACTAGATATAAGGGGGTTTTGTTATGGCTGAAGAAAGATTGACAGAACAAGAACAAATAAGAAGAGATAAGATGAAACAATTGGAAGAAATGGGTATTGATCCTTTTGGTTATCCATTTGATCGTAGTGATTTATCAAGCGAGTTATTTGAAAAATACGATCAGTATTCTAAAGAAGAACTGGCTGAAAAGAATATTGAAGTGGTGGTTGCTGGTAGGGTGATGACCAAGCGTGATCAGGGTAAAGCTGGTTTTATGCATATTCAAGATTTGGGTGGTCAAATTCAAATCTATGTGAGAAAAGATATGATTGGTGAAGAGATGTTTGAGGTATTCAAACTTCAAGATATTGGTGATTTTGTTGGGATTAAAGGGATTGTCTTTAAAACCAATCATGGTGAATTATCGGTAAAAGCAAGTGAGTACCATCATTTATCTAAGGCTTTACGTCCTTTACCAGAGAAGTTTCATGGTTTAACTGATATTGAAGAGAGATATCGTCGTCGTTATGTTGATTTGATTATGAATCAAGAGGCTAAGGATGTCGCCATTAAGCGTACCAAGATTATTAGGGCTTTACAACATTACTTAGATGATTTGGGTTATATAGAAGTAGAAACACCTATTCTACAACCGATATTAGGTGGTGCAGCGGCTAAACCGTTCATTACCCATCACAATACATTAGATATGCCTTTCTATTTAAGGATTGCGACTGAGTTGCCATTAAAACGTTTGATTGTTGGTGGTTTAGAAAAGGTTTATGAAATAGGAAGATTGTTTAGAAATGAAGGGATTTCAACCAGACACAATCCTGAGTTTACAACCGTAGAATTGTACGAAGCATATGGTTCGATGGATTCAATGATGATTTTATGTGAGAATGTTTTCCAACATTTATGTTTGAGTGTCAATGGGACAACAGAGATTGAGTACAATGGCAAACAACTTTCTTTGAAAGCACCATTTGAAAGAAAACATATGGTTGATTTGGTTAATGAGGTAACAGGTGTTAACTTCTGGCCAGAGATGACTGTTGAACAAGCGAAAAAATTAGCCGATGAACATGGGGTAGAATACCAAGAGCATCATTATGGGGTTGGTCATATTATCAATGAGTTCTTTGAACAAAAGTGTGAAGAGACATTGGTTCAACCAACCTATGTTTGGGGTCATCCAGTAGAGATTAGTCCATTGGCTAAAAAGAATGTTCAAGATGGACGTTTTACCGATCGTTTTGAGTTGTTCATTGATGCCAGAGAATATGCCAATGCTTTTACAGAGTTGAATGATCCAATTGATCAAAAACAACGTTTTGAAGATCAATTGAAAGAGGCTGATTTAGGTAATGATGAGGCCAATGAGATGGATATTGATTATGTGGAAGCATTAGAGTATGGAATGCCACCTACTGGTGGGATTGGGATTGGTTTGGATAGAACCATTATGTTATTGACTGGACAAGAGAGTATTCGTGATGTGATCTTGTTCCCACATATGAAGAATAGACCAGAAAATAAATAGAGGTGTTTATATGAAAATAGTATTTTTAGATGCTGGTACACTAGGAGAGTTTGATTTAGCGCCTTTTCAAGCATTGGGTCAAGTTGAGTTGTATAATTTTTCAACAGATGATCAAGTAGCTGCTAGGGTGGTAGATGCGGATGTGATTATTACCAATAAGGTGAAGATAAACAAGAACACTTTGGGTGATTATGAAAAGGTTAAATTGGTTTGTGTTGCTGCAACAGGGACAGATATCTTAGACAAAGATTTCTTGGATCAAGCAGGGATTAAATGGACCAATGTCGCAGGTTATTCAACCGATTCAGTGGCACAGTTAACTTTTACCTTACTCTTATATGTAATGATGAATTCTCGTTACTTTGATGATTATGTGAAAGATGAATCTTATGCCAATTCACAATCTTTTACCAATGTAACCAGAGAATACCATGAAATCAATGGTAAGACATGGGGTATTATTGGATTGGGTGAAATTGGTCGTAAGGTGGCTGATATCGCCAAAGCTTTTGGTGCCAATGTTGTTTACTATTCAACATCTGGTAAGAATGCCAATCCTAATTATCAACAAGTAGATTTTGATACATTGTTGTCACAATCAGATATTATTTCTTTACATTGTCCTTTAACTGAACAAACAAGAAATATCATCAACAAGGATGCTTTGGCTAAGATGAAGCCTTCTACCATATTAATCAATGTTGGTAGAGGACCTTTGGTTAACCAAGAAGATGTTGCACAAGCCATTGAAAACAATCAAATTAGAGCTTATGGAACAGATGTCTTAAATGTAGAACCTATTGCTAAGGATAATCCTTTAAATAAGATTAAAGATTCAGAAAAGCTATTTATTACGCCTCATATTGCATGGGCAAGTATAGAAGCTAGAAAGACTTTAATGCAAGGTTTAATCAACAATATTAAAGAATTTTATTCATTATAGAAAAAAGGATGTTGTAACAACATCCTTTTCTTATGTATAATAGTTGCAGGTGATAGTATGAAATTTGATCAGTTTAAAAATAAAGATGTTATATTAAAAGGTTATTCTGCTTTAGAGTATGCGGGTTATTGTAACCAAGAGTTAATTGAAGTATACAGTCTATCTGAAATAGAAGGATGTGATTGTTGTATTGTTGATAATTTTGACAATATAGATTATACAATAGAAGATGGTTTAAAAGTATCTAGTATCCCACAAGCCATCAATGATCGTTTGAAAGTTAATTCATCTTACGATGATGATGCTTTACCATTGGTTTTAACCAACTATTTTTCTAAACATGGTTCGTTTAAGGGTATGAATACCAATCCTGAATATGCGGATACCTTTCGCTATTATGAAGGTTGGGCAATATGTGAATACAAAGGGTAACATCGTAAGATGTTATTTTTTTATACAAAAAAAGAGAGTTACCTCTCTTTTCTTATTCGTGATTATCTCCAGTATCTGGTGTTTCTGGATCTGTTGTAGCTGGTGGTTCAGTGGTACCAGGAGTAGAATTGTCTTCTCCTTCGTTACCATCTGGTGTTTCAGTTGGTGGTGGTGCTACTGGTTGTGGTGCAGGACACTCATTGTATAGACGTCCATTGTAGTAACATTTTGTAATGGTACCAATACGACGACCATCTCTTTCATAGAAGGCAACGATTTCATCTCTATCAGAAACGTTGACTCTTAAAGATTCACCATCTGTTTCATGTCTTTGTCCGTTAACCATGACAACTGCAATATAGGTTTCAGGTCTTCTGACAAAGGTTGCATCCACTCTACCTCTTGATGCTGTTAAAGTAATTTCTAAATCATCGTGATCGATGTTTTCACCGTATCCAGAAGGTAAGTTATCTACCCAGAAGAATCCAGTTTGACCCGTACCAAATGGTAATCTGATTTGATTTTCAGCATTGACTGCAGTCGTTGGATCAAAGGTTCTACGTACAACGCCTTCAGGAGGTGTCATCGTTAAGTAAGATTGCTCATTACCAGTAACCATATGATTCATCATTGCACCCCATAATCTTGCAGAGAAGTCATGGGTACCATTAGCAAAGCTTGGGAATTTACCTTGGTGGATAAATTCAGGATCGTAACCACCCCATGAAGTCATGGTGTATTCAGTCGTATAACCTGAGAACCAAGTATCTCTAGGAGAGATGTTTGGAATTCCCCATTGAGCCCCTGTTTCATCCCAGTTAGAAGTTCCTGTTTTACCAGCGTATGGTGTCGCATGGTAGTTAGCTGGTGCAACATATGCACCAGGTGTTCTGGTTGAAAGTTCTAATGATGTAGACATCATAAAGGCAGTACCTTCTTCCATGACTCTGGTTTTTTCAGCGTTTGCTTCTACTCTGTTTTCATCGTTGATATCTGTAAATGAAGCAACAGTGTATGGTTCGATGTAATACCCACCATTACCATAAGCCGCATAAGCCCCATTCATTTGTTTTGGTGTTACCCCGGTAGATAAACCACCGATTGAGTAAGACATGTGTAATTCATCGAAGTTGAACCCTTGTTTGTTTAAGAAGTCTTTCAATCCGTTGAATCCAATTTTATTAACAACAGCTTCCATTGCACGCGCAGCTGTTAAGTTACGTGAAATACCTAAAGCTCTATCCATCGTTAAGACCCCACCTGATTGCATATCAACGTTGAATAACTCTTGGTTGGTTCTTGCGGTGTTAGGATCTTCAGCATTGACTGGCCAGAAGTATCTAGCATTTGAAATAGGTGTACGATCACCCCAACGTAAGAATTCAATAGCTGGTGCATAATCGATAACCGGTTTGAATGCTGAACCAGGTTGTTGGATGTTTTGAGTGGCATTGTTGAACAATGAAGCCCCACCATCACGGTATTGTCTACCACCAGATAATGCAACAACTTTACCTGTTTGTGTTTCTGATACCATGAAACCATAATTTAACTCCATATCTGGAATGGTAATGGCTTCACCCATTGATAAGTCATGTGCGTATTGTTGGGCATCTCTGTCCATATTTGTATAAACTTTTAAAGATGTTGTATATGGATCGACTTGATATTTTTCTTCCAATTCATTGGCTACGACATCAATGTACTCTTGGAATGGGTTTTGAGCAAATACAGCTCTGTTAATATGAACGGTATTTTCTACTTTTACTTGTTGTAATAAATGGTATTCTTGATCACCAATGTAACCTTGGTTGTAGTTAGATACCAATACGTTGTCTAAACGCTCTTGTGAGAAGTTGGTTGCAACCCCGTTACAAATTCCACCTAATGGATTGTAAGCACATGGTGCATTCAATGTTCCGACTAATATTGCGGCTTGAACATAATCGTTTGAAAAGGCGTTTTGGTCATAGAAGAATTGTGAAGCCAATTCAACCCCACGAATGTTCCCTTGACCAAATGCGAAATAGTTGAAGTATGAAGCTAAGATGGTTTCTTTAGACAATTGTGTTTCCGCAATCGTTGCTAAGAAGATCTCTCTGATTTTACGAACAACAGAAGAGTTACCTAAACGACCGATATGGGTTTCCCCAATCAATTGTTGGGTTAAGGTAGAACCCCCACCGGTTCCACGACGTAAAACCAATGTATTGATCCCGTTGTTTACAGTAGAAACCACATCAAAACCATGATGTTGGAAGAATGCTTGGTCTTCTGTTGCAACCAAGGCATTAACCAAACCTTGACTCAATTGGTTGTAATCAATATTCTCAACGTTGGCACCATCTTCACGACGTTGGATGATACGACCCATTAATTTTGCATCTTTATCATAAACCAATGTATCGTCTGGACGATAGATTAAAGCGGCTGTAAACTGATGTGGACTTGTAATTAATAAAGCTAGTAATGTTGAAAAACCAATTAAGAAGAATAAGAATGAGACTCTTAAAAAGTAATCGAAGATACGTAAAGGTTTCGATTCAACTTTTGTTCCAAAGAAGATATACCATAAGTAGTTAACAACCGAGTTTCTAAACTTTCTAGGAATCTTAGAATCTGTTGGTTTAACTTTGATTTCTTCTGGTTTGTAATCGTAAGAAATTTTATCTTCTTCATACAAATCAGATACATCTTTGGTAGCCTTAACTTTAGAAGCCAAATTGTTTGCTTCAACCTTAGTCACACTTGGTTCAATGGCTTTGGTTTGTTGTGATTTTAATTTCTTAGAAATATCACTGGTTGAAGGACGTTGCACATCTTTCAAATCATTGACATCTCTATGTTGTAAAGGTTTGTTGGCAGTAGAAACTTTCTTAATATTAAGATTGCTTGCATCTGCTTGTACCTTTTTACCTAAATTTGAACGAGTCGAATTCGCCTTTACCCTATCTGGTGGCGTTTGATTGTCGTTGACTTTATCTATTAAAGATTTTCTTGAATTTTTATTGTTTTCCAATTAATACACCTCTTTTATGTATTGATCGATACAAGCTAAATAATCCAATCTAGGTTGGTATTTACCAAGTATGCGATACCCATTTTCTTTTAAATCCTTGTAAAGTATATGCTTAAACCCTTGGTCTATGCAATCAATTACATATTTTGCACTTATTAAGTAAACTTCATCATAAGCTGAAAACTTAATAATAAAGAAAGCCAAGCCCCCATGATTGATGACACTTTTCAAATGTTTGACTTGATGGGGATGAACCAAAGCCAACTTAAAAAAGTTGAGATTTCTTGTTTCTTTGGCTTCAAAATCAATATAATAACCTTTGTATACTCCGTTGTAATCGGTGGTCGAAGGGGTCTTGTAATACGCTTCGGTTATTTTAGCAGCACTTCGTTTGGGATAGTCCACTTTAACGATTTGTACTGGGGTTGGCTTTTTATGAATATTGGCCATATCGTGTGCCAAGTAATATTGGTTACTGGCATTTAAATCTTCTTCTAATGACATACCTCGATTGGCAGCTGTTGAAGATTTTGTTTGTTTGTTGGTATTTAAAATGGCTTTTTTACCATTTGGAAAATTTATCATTTGATCACGCCCTTTCGATATTATATATTAATTGTTTTACCTTGAAAACATTTATCATTAAATGTATAATAATTTTAACTATTTTTTAAAATAAAGAGGTGAAGTGTATGGAGAAATTAAAGTTAAACAGTGAACTTGTCATTGACAAAGAATTCGATGTTTCAACAATGGGTGGTTACAATGCTAAGCAAGTAGATTTGTTTTTAGATGTTGTGGCGAGTGATTATGAAATATTTGAAGAAATGATTAAGAAGTATGAGTCTAAGATTAAAGATTTAGAGAAATCAAATGATAAGTTAAAACATGATTTGGATGCGACTTTAAAAGAACAAGTGGTATCGAATGAAGTGGTTAATACGGAGAAGATAAACACCTTGGATATTTTAAAACGTTTGTCTAAATTAGAACAAGAAGTTTATAACAATCAATAGTTAAAGAAATCTAAATGGAGGCAATCGCTGCATATTTAGTATGTAGAGGAAAGTCCATGCTCTTACAGACTGCGATGTCTGTAGTGTTTGTGCTAGCGGAAAAAATAACGCTAGTCAGCCGTAAGGTTGAAGGCTGTGTCAATACCTAAGTCTTAGGATATGGTAAAGACCTTTAAAAGTGCCACAGTGACGGAGCTTGATTAGAAATGATCGAGGTGGAACGCGGTAAACCCCACAAAAGAGAAACCCAAATTATGGTAGGGGAGTTAGAAACGGCGAAATGAAGCTAGTTTCTGAAAGTATGCAAATACTTAGATAAATGGTTGCCACTCTAAATATAGAGAACAGAACATGGCTTACGATATTTAGATTATTTTATAAAGTGAGGTGTCACTTTGATTAAGTTTTATAAGAATGATGGCTTGAAGTTAAAGACTTTGGATGAAATAGAACAAGGTTGTTGGGTCCATCTAGAAAATCCGACGCAGGCTGAATTGGTAGAGGTGATTGAACAAACCAAAGTCAATCCAGACTTTTTGTATGCGGCTTTGGATGAAGAAGAAATGCCACGTATTGAAAGAGATGATGGTCAAACCTTGGTGGTTGTCAATGTGGTCAATGAGAATTTTCATAAGGAATTAAACATGTATTACGATACGATTCCTTTGGGGATAATCTTATTACCAGATTATTTTATAACCATTGGTAAAGAAGCGACTGCTTGTGTGAACTTTTTGGTGAATAAAGAGATACGTGTCGTATCGACTGCACGAAAGAACAAGTTGTTGATACAGTTGTTGTATCAGATGTCTAAGGAGTATTTAAAAGCCTTACAAATGATAGATAAGGTTTCTTTGGAGATGGAAGCTTATTTGAATCAAAGTGCCGATAATAAAACAGTGCGTGACTTGTATTCTTTAGAGAAGACCTTGGTTTATTTTAAATCTTCGATTCGTGCCAATGAATCGGTTATTAAAAAAATCAATCGTTATTCGTGGATTCATGAATATGAAGAAGATACCGATTTGTTAGAGGATACCTTGATTGAGATTGCGCAAGCCAGTGATATGTCTGATATCAATGTCAATATCTTAATTGAACTAAGAGAAGCGTTTGCCATTGTTATGTCAAACAATCTGAACATCACAATGAAAGTGCTTGCTTCATTAACAATCGTCTTAACCGTACCAAATATGATTTTTGGTTTTTATGGGATCAATACCAACTTGGATGAACTGCCTCATATTTTACAGTTTACCCATTCAGTAGTTGTTCTAGCGATCGCATTAACTTTAATCATTTATATCGTCTTAAAAAGAAAAGATTTATTATAGTGGGTAAAACCACTATTTTTTATTACAATATAAATGTAAGTTATTATCATATAAATTGCAAAAATACAGTAAAATAGATATAATTGTGCAATAAACATCGTGTATTTCGCATATTTATGTATGAAATTTGTATGCTATGATATAATTTTTTCATATACGATGTTATTTAGCTTTATAAAATATAAGAGGTGATTATATGAGTAATGTAGGATTGTTACTGAAAGAGAAAAGGGAAGCGCTACATTTAAGTATTGATGATGTGGTTAAAAAGGCAAAGATTCCTCAAGTCTATATTGATGCGATTGAAGGAAATGACTTTTCGTTCTTTCACAATCAAACATACTATCAACAAGTTTTCGTTGGTAAGTATGCTCAATTTTTAGGTTTGGATAAGAATGCGGTATTGTCTCAATTAGAAGATGATCGTAACGTTCATGAAGAAAAGAAAGCTAAGAAAGCTTTAGAACCTAAGAAAGAACAATTGAGAGCAGAAGATTTAATGCCTAACGAACCATTATATGGTAAGAGTGCAACACGTGCCAGTGAGTTGGTGAGTGTCGAACAACAACCAGAGCCTTCTAAGATATTTGATTACGAAGAAGAGGCCAAAACAGATCCTATAGAACAATTGCCTGTTTATGATGATAATGCAAGCTATTTTGATGATTCTGATAAAGAGGTAGAGACACAAGAAGTCTTAGAAAAAGAATATGAGCCTGAAGTAGAAGTCGTTCAAGGTGATGTTTTAAGTGAAAGTCCTCAAGAAGAAAAGCTAGATAACTATGCAGATGAAAACGTTGAAGTGATTAAAAATACGGATGACAAGCCTGAAGGTGATGTTGATCCATTTAATACGTATGATGAAGAAGAATTGAAAGATGTCTTACCTGAAGAGGATGGACATGTGATTGAAGAGATTAAAGAAGATCAAGAGCAAGCGCCTGTTGAAGTAGAAAGAAGTCATTACATTGATATTGATTCAACAACTCCAGCGCCTAACTATGATGATGTCTATATCAATCATGACTTGTTAACAGAAGATTTATCAAATGTGGATGCATTACATGAGCAACCAGAAGAAATTGAAGTGCCACATGTAGAAGAAGTGCATCATAAAACTAAGCATCATGAAAAGAAAGTTGAAGAAGAGGTTGTTGAAGAAGTACCAGTAGATACCCACCAACAAGAATTGTTGGATGATTCAATTTTTGATGATATTCAAAGAATTAACGATGAAGTTGATGCTACCAAAGAAGAAAAAGAAGAACAAGCCAAAGAGGAAGTTGTTCAAGAAACTCAAGAGGTTGCTAAAGAGAAAGAAGCCTTTGATTTTGATACCCAAACACCTGGTTTAACAAACACCCAAGTGATTGATTTAACCAAGGGGATTGATTTAGAAACAGTAGGTCCGATTGATTTAGAACCAACGCTGACACCAGAGGTTGAAGAAGACAAGCCTTCATATGAAGATGATTTTGTTGATGTGACTCCTGTAGAAGAAACTAAAGAAGAAGAACCTGTTAAAGAAGAAGAGCCTGTTAAGGAAGATACTCATAAAGAGAGCCATCCTCATAAAACAGTGCATCATCATACCAAGGTTGAAGAAGTACCTGAAGTGCAACCGATGCCTATGCCAACAGTTGATCCGATTGAACCAGCACCTTTCTTAGAAAAAGAAACGCCTAAATCAAAAGGATTGGAAGATTTCTTTAAAGATTCTAAACCAGATGATTCAGCAACTTCGACTATTGAAGATATTGCTGCGAACAAGGGGTTAACCACTGATACATCACAGTTAGAAAACTTGTTGAACAATCCATCTCCAGTCAAAGAGATTGAAGATGGTTCTAAAGAAAAACAAAGTGATCTTGAAGTAGCATTAGGAGAAAATGTTACAGATGATGAAGAAGCGAAGATCAAACGTGCAAAAATGATTGATGCGATCTTAGTAGTCTTAATTATCTTACTAGCAGTTTACTTGTTCTATCTGTTATTATCGAATCAAATTTTTTAATACAAACAAACTCAACTTCACAGTTGAGTTTCTTTAATGAAGGAGGAATTTTTTATGGCGCTTAACACAGCAACCAAAATTACGATCGGTCGTGTTGTCTTACTACCGATTATCATCATTGTTCTATTATTTCCATATAAATTTGAAACTGTGACCATCTTAGGTTATAATTTCTATATAAGATATTTAATTGCTTTGTTTATCTATATCTTTGCCAGTGTTTCAGATGCGGTGGACGGATACTTAGCTCGTTCAACCAACACTGTAACCAATCTAGGAAAATTCTTAGATCCAGTTGCGGATAAGTTGTTGGTCAACACCTTGTTTATCTACTTTACATACACAGGACATATTCCTGTATTAGTAACCATACTAATCATCGGTAGAGATACCATGGTGGATGCTTTACGTATGATTGCAGTAGAAAACAATGTGGTCATTGCCGCAAGTAAATACGGTAAATTAAAAACGATATTACAAATGGTATCTCTAGGTTTATTATTGCTAGTTGCCTTGCCTAATCAACCTTTACCACAGTGGTTAATCATCTTATTTTATATCACAACTCTTGCATCTGTTTTATCAGGAGTTGATTACTTTATTAAAAACAAAAGCTCTTTAACAAGTGATTAAAGGCTTTTTGGGAGGAAATTATGGCAGTAAAAAAAGAAAAGATTGATGCGTCTTTTGACAATAAGTTAGAAGCATCTTTGAAACAAATAAAGAAACAGTATGGTGATGGTGCCATCATGTTACTAGGAGACAGAGCCAATGTCAATGTCGATGTTATTCCTAGTGGTTCGATTGCATTGGATTTGGCTTTAGGTATCGGTGGTTATCCAAAAGGAAGAATCGTTGAAGTCTACGGACCTGAATCTTCTGGTAAAACAACCTTTGCTTTACATGCGATTGCTGAAGTACAAAAACAAGGAAGAAAAGCTGCCTTTATCGATGCAGAGCATGCCATCGATCCAGTGTATGCTAGAAATCTAGGTGTCAACATTGATGATTTGATTTTATCGCAACCAGATTCAGGGGAACAAGCCCTAGATATCGTTGAAATCTTAGTTTCATCTAACGCCATTGATTTAATCGTTGTAGACAGTGTTGCGGCTTTGGTACCACAAGCTGAGTTAGATGGTGAAATGTCTGATGTCAGTGTCGGTCTACAAGCACGTTTGATGTCAAAAGCGATGCGTAAGTTATCTGGTTTGATGAACAAGTCAGAAACAACGATTATCTTTATTAACCAGTTACGTGAAAAAGTTGGTATCTCTTATGGTAACCCAGAAACAACGCCTGGTGGTAGAGCCTTAAAGTTCTATTCAACGGTACGTTTAGAAGTTAGAAGAGGGGAACAAATCAAACAAGGAACCGATATTGTTGGAAACAGAACCAATGTTAAAGTCGTTAAAAACAAGGTTGCCCCACCATTCAAAGTAGCCAGTGTAGACATCATGTATGGTGAAGGTGTTTCTAAGACAGGTGAAATTGTCGATGTTGCAACTGAGTTAGAAATCATTGATAAATCAGGTGCATGGTATGCCTACAATGGTGATAAGCTTGGACAAGGTAAAGAAAACGTTAAACAGTATTTAAAAGAAAACCCTGAATTTATGGCTATGTTAGATCAAAAGATTAGAGATCGCTTGGCTGGTAAAGACAGTGAAGAAAGTGAACAAGTTAGTTAATCTAGCTTGTTTTTTTTACATAAAATATATTATAAAATCGTTTTGTATTACTATAAATAACTTATATAATATTAAGTAAGTGTTAACACTATACAAACACATTTAACACTATATTAATATAAGGGAGATATTTATGAAAGAAATGATTACAAAACATTTAAGATTAAGCTTTATTTACGCAATTATCTTTTCTATGTTACTATCACCATTCATTGGTTCTATGCATGTTATTCACGCTTTAACCATTGATACCACTGAAAGTGAACTAGTCATAGACAATGAACAAGAAATTGTCGAAGAAGTTTTAGATTTAACCGATCCAATAGAAATGCCAACTACAGAAGAAGTTGTTGATGTTTCAACGATTGGACAAGAGGTAGTTAATAAATCTCAAGTTGAAATAGAAAGGTCTAATCCAACCAGAGCTGGACCAGATGAAGTGATGCCACTACTAGAAGAAACTGGGACCTTATACAACTTCTCTGTGAGTATTGTGGATAATAATCTGACACAAGATCCAATATCTAGTATTTACTCAGGGGATTCTGTCATAGCAATGGTACAAGTTTCGCTTGGTGATATACTACAAGGGGATTTGCATACCATTGAATTGTCTATTCCATCAAGTCAATTAAGCGGTATAAGATTTACAGATGATGGTTATCCTTTTACAATCACCAATAACGGTGTAACGGATGGGGTTACTCATTTTACGATTACATTTACTGAAAGCGGCAATGCTTTAATTAACATTCCTTTTATTTTAGAAAGTATAAACTATGAAACACCAAATAATTATTCAATCACAGTAACTGGTCAATATATGGTTAATAGTGTTGAAATGGTAAGAGATAGTGCAACTTTCACTGTTAATATACACGAGCATAAGCTAACGAAGTTTGTAGCGGTATATACAGGAAGTACCTTAAACAATTATTCGATACTATCATCTAGCGACGATCAAACTATACGTGCTGGTTTATTCCAACAAGGGAGTACTACTAACTTGTCAAATGTATTGAATGAATTGGTACCAGTCGTTTTCACGTATAGAGTTCAAAATACAAACAACTATAATTATGGTACTAGATTATTAGATACAATATACATTGATGATTATTTGCCACCAGGTGCTAAGTTTGTTCCTAAATTAAATCCTGGATGGGAGTGGTATGATGAGGGTGCTAGAATCGTTAGATTTTCTTTAATTAATAGTATTTATAACGTTACTACAAATAGTATCGGTGCCTCTTGGTATGATGGACAGGCACTGAATTTTGATGTTGGAAATATTGAAGCAACTACTAAAATATTTGATCCAGCAAGTGCTCATATCTTCTTAAGATTATTATTCCCCGAGCAAGAAACTAATACGGGCTTTGGAAACAAAGCTAGAGTTGTAGGTAGAAAATCAGGTGTTGATGTCATTGATCTTAGCGATAGTATAGAATTCAAATTAAGCGGTATGCAACGTCCTGGAACTGGTGTTGGTGTTACGAAATCAGGAGCTGGAATAGTCGCATCAATGAGATTAAGCAGAAATTTAAATTATATTATGAATAAGGTAACTTTACCAAGATACTCAAGCATTCTTCAAGATATTGACATTTTTTTAGAAGGGTTTACACAAGGAGATATCTTTGAAGGGAAAGAAATAATTATAAGTGTACCTGAAATTATGATAGAAAGTGAAATAAGAAATTTCAGGATTACAGATATTTCACCGTACTTTAATGGTAACTTTGATTTAGTTAGCATTGAACCTACAATACAACCAAGAGTGATAAATGGACAGCCTGAAGATGTTATTGTTATTCCTTTGGGTAATTTTACTAGAAACAATCAAGGTAATATTTTTTATGATGGTCCACTTAGATTATTTAGACTAACTTACGAAGTTCGTTTGAGTGGAGATGTAAGGTTTATTAATGGAATGGATAATCCTCATAAAACCACTGCCTATTTATCATGGTCCAACACCCAAGATGTATTAGCGATGGACCGATCTGCCGATGAGTTATTAAATTCAATTTATTCAAATTTTTACCATACTTATGCAACCGAAAGCTTCATAGATACTTTCGATTTAAACAATAATAGTTCTAACGTGGATTATCTAAGTATGAGTATTAATCAATTTTCTATAAGAGATCTTTTAGGTAATTTAACTATGCAATTTTACAGGACAAATTATCGTGCTTACAATTTACCAAATGAAAAATCAAATCATGTTGTAGGGGTAGTTGCTGAAGAAATTAGTCGCGATAATTATGTAGAAGACATGCAAATAATCATTTTTTTACCTACCGGACTAAATTATGTTGAGAACTCTTCTAGAATTGATAATTTTTACGAAACCATTACTGACTTAAATGAGGGTTCGTTCGAACCAAGAGTAGAACATAATTTTATGAACACTGGGAAAACGGCTTTAATTTATCCATTTGGAGATATGGGTGCGACCGTAATAGATGCTGTTAATTTTATGTTCTTACGTTTTGACACAATAACTACTTCTTACATGGACCATGGAATTAATAACATTGAAGCTTTTTTAACATGGAAAAATACTGATGTAATACAGGGTAATAATAGTACATGGTATTTTTACGGTTACCAATCTGGTGCATTTAATACTAGTAGAACTGTAGATAGACTTGATTTAAACAATAATAACAACACAAATGATTATATATTAAGCGCCATTGATAAAGTTAATTTCACTAGACCAGAAGTATTGATTTTCCATAAAGAAGTACGTGGTGATTTAGATAATTACTTCTTAACTTATCCTGCCTT